>Ga0256844_10000087_pt1:12500-37220 | contig 37220 bp, 33 predicted proteins | sample MusselsmetaG_FD_189100 | JGI IMG/M metagenome (GOLD analysis project Ga0256844, IMG submission 189100) | Mussel associated microbial communities from hydrothermal vent at the East Pacific Rise, Pacific Ocean - Mussels | ecosystem: Host-associated > Mollusca > Shell > Unclassified ... | reverse complement strand
CAGAACAAAAAGCAAACCGCACAAGCCGACACTAAGGAGCAAAAATCATGAGTCGCAATGATATGCCCAAACGTGCCTCATCACTGGCGATGATCATCACTCTGGGCGGTGTCGCTATGTTGTCCGGTCTGTTAGTGGTGCTGACCTGGCAATTGACACTGGCTCCTATTCAGGAAAATCAGCGCATTATGATTGAGCAGGCTATTTTTCAGGTTATTCCCGGGGCGACACAAAGGCAAACGTATCTGCTCAATGCGCAGGGCATCAAGCAATTACAAGCACAGGACAAGGTACAGAATAAAAACAGCCGTAAACACTCGGTAAAATTTTATGCCGCTTATAACAAACAGGGTCAGCTCAAAGGTATTGCTGCCGAAGCCGCCGCACAGGGCTATGCTGATATAGTACGACTATTGTATAGCTATGATCCACAATGCCAGTGTATTCGTGGTTTCAGTGTAATTAAAATGACAGAAACTCCGGGATTGGGTGACAAAATTCTAACTGATAAACATTTTCTGGCTAACTTTTCTGCTCTGGATGCCCGTTTAAGTGATGACGGCAAATCTCTGGCACATGACATTATTACAGTAAAACACGGCAGTAAAACCAGCCCGTGGGAAATTGATGCCATTTCCGGTGCCACCATTACCTCCAAAGCTGTAGGTAAGGCAATTAATCAGGGGGCAGCACATTTATTACCCGGACTTTATCCCTATCTGCAACAATTACAACAAATGACAACAGATGAGCAACTACAATAAACTGCATTTAAGCTGCTTAAAGACATGAACAAAGGAATACATAATGGCCATTAAAGAAGACCATAGCATTACTGCTGATACATTTTTAGCCGGTATCTGGAAAGAAAACCCGGTATTTGTCATGCTGCTGGGCATGTGTCCGGTACTGGCAGTCACCAATTCCGTTATTAATGCACTGGCCATGGGTATCGCCACTACATTTGTCTTACTTTGCTCCAGTGCGCTGGTATCCGTATTACGCAATTTTATTCCCAAAGAAGTACGTATTGCGACCTATATTGTCATCATTGCCACCTTTGTCACCATTACTGATTATGTTATTCAGGCAATTAGTTTAGACCTTTATAATGCTCTGGGTGCTTTTATTCAGCTTATTGTGGTCAATTGCATGATTCTGGGACGTGCGGAAGCTTATGCCTCTAAAAACCGTTTATTAAAAACTTTAACCAATAGTCTGGGTATGGGGCTGGGATTTAGTCTGGCACTATTATGTCTGGGCAGTGTCAGAGAATTATTAGGCAATGGCAGCTTACTTGGCTATAGTATTTTTGGAGACAGCTTTCAGCCCTGGGTGGTCATGGTTTTACCTCCCGGCGGCTTTATTGTCCTGGGCTGCTGGTTACTATTATTTAACTGGCTCAAAAATTACTCCGCACAGAAAAAACAACAGCTCAAGACACTGAGTAAACAGGAAGGAGCAATATAATGCCGGCTGATTCTGTCTCTTTTATTTTTCTCAATGCCTTTTTAATTAATAACTTTGTGCTGGCAATGTTTCTGGGCTTATGTCCGTTTCTGGGTGTCTCCGGAAAATTAACTACCGCCTGGTCAATGGGACTGGCCACCAGTCTGGTCATGCTGATCAGTTCTTTAAGTGCTTATTTTATTAATGAATTATTGATCTACTTTCAGATTGAGTTCCTGCGCCTGATTTGCTATATCGCGGTTATCGCCTCGGCTGTTCAGCTGGTGGAAATGACTATGAAAAAATTCTCACCTGCATTATTTAAAGCACTGGGCATATTTTTACCTTTAATCACCACCAATTGTGCCATTCTTGGACTGGCTTTATTTCAAACACATAAGCACTATGATTTAGCACAGTCACTAGCCTATAGTACTGGAGCCGGTGCCGGTTTTATTCTGGCCATTATGCTAATGGCCGGCTTACGTGAAAAACTCGAACTAGCTAACGTCCCAGATACTAGCCAGGGAGCAGCAATCAGTTTAATGCTGGCAGGTATTTTATCTCTGGTCTTTATGGGGTTTGCCGGTTTAGGCAACTAATACAGCTTATTAAAACGGAACACCAATGGATATTTTTATACGTTATATTATTGCGATGTTTTTTATGCTGAGCATTTTATTTATCTGGTTTATGGTGCAGAAATTATCACGTAAATTTGCCGCAGAACATCCCGAATTTGGTCCTGCACGAGAAGAAGGCGGCGGCTGCGGCGGTGGTGGTAAATGCAATTGCGGCAGTATTAAAAATTGCACTAATCCAAAAATAAAACATAAAGAGAAAGCATTAAAAAAAAATTTATAAGCATTTATTAACTTCAAGAGATTTTTAATATGAGCACTAATATCATCTGGTTTGAACAACTCGGCAAAAATGATGTGGATATTGTCGGTGGAAAAAATGCCTCTTTAGGAGAAATGATCAGCAAACTTACTAAGGCCGGCATTCGTGTGCCTAATGGTTTTGCCACCACTGCCGAGGCATTCAGACGCTTTCTTGAACATAATACGCTGGAACAACGTATTAATGACGAACTTAAACAACTTAATATTGAAGATGTAGATGCCTTACAAAAATCCGGGGCTAAAATTCGTCAATGGATTATTGAGGCTCCACTTCAGGATGATCTGCACGATGATATTATCAGCGCATGGCAGCTCATGAATGAACAATCAAGTGGTGAACTGGCGGTCGCAGTGCGTTCCTCAGCCACAGCAGAAGACTTGCCGGATGCCTCTTTTGCCGGCCAGCAGGAAACCTACCTCAATGTCCGTGGTATCAAAGCCGTCTTACATTATATTCGTGAAGTGTTCGCCTCTTTATATAATGACAGAGCTATATCCTATCGTGTTCATCAGCATTTTTCCCATAGTGATGTTGCTCTTTCTGCGGGTATTCAACATATGGTCGGCAGTGATAAGGGGACTAGCGGAGTGATGTTTACCCTGGATACCGAATCAGGCTTTCGCGATGTCGTCTTTATTACTGCCTCTTACGGCCTGGGTGAAACAGTGGTACAGGGTTCAGTTAATCCTGATGAATATTATGTCCACAAAAAATCCCTGGCAGCAGATCGACTGGCCGTACTCAGCCGAAAGCTGGGCAGCAAAGAAATAAAAATGATCTATAGCGACAAGGATGGTGAAACCACACAGATAGTACCGGTTGATAGCGCACAGCAGCAGCAGTTTTGCCTGACTGATGAGCAACTGCATGAACTGGCACATCGTGCAGTAATTATTGAAAAACATTATCGCCGCCCCATGGATATTGAATGGGCTATGGATAAAAAAGGCCTGCTCTATATTGTCCAGGCTCGTCCGGAAACCGTCGCCAGCAGAGAAAAAGTACAATATAGTGAGCGTTATAAGCTGACTCAAAAAGGTAAGGTTGTTATTGAAGGTCGAGCCATAGGCAAGAAAATTGGTGCCGGCCATGCACGAATCATTAATGATATCAGTGAAATGGATCAGGTTCAGCATGGTGATGTACTGGTCACAGATATGACTGACCCGGATTGGGAACCGGTGATGAAACGTGCCGCAGCCATTATTACTAATCGGGGAGGACGTACCTGTCATGCTGCTATTATCGCTCGTGAATTAGGTATACCCGCCATCGTTGGTTGTGTTGATGCCACCCGCGTCATTGAGCAAAATCAGGCAGTCACAGCATCCTGTGCTGAGGGTGATACTGGAGTGGTCTATCAAGGTATTTTAGACTTTGATATAGAAACATCTGAGCATCTTGAAATGCCTAAATTAAATAATAAAATGATGATCAATGTAGGCAATCCCGGGCGGGCATTTGACTTTGCCTCAATTCCCAATAATGGTGTCGGTCTGGCACGTCTGGAATTTATTATCAATAATTCCATTGGTATTCACCCCAAAGCACTGCTTGAATTTAACCAGCAGGAAGCGGACATACAGGCTGAAATTGTCAAACGAACTGCCGGCTATAAAGATCCGGTCAGTTTTTATATCAACAAACTCATTGAAGGCATCAGTACTATTGTTGCGGCTTTTTCACCCAAGCAGGTCATCGTGCGTATGTCTGATTTTAAATCTAACGAATATGCCAATATGCTTGGTGGTGCTCGCTATGAACCCAATGAAGAAAATCCAATGATTGGCTTTCGTGGTGCATCCCGTTATATCTCTAAAGATTTTCGCGCCTGTTTTGAGCTGGAGTGTCAGGCACTTAAAACGGTCTACAATGAAATGGGACTGACAAATTTAACCATCATGGTGCCTTTTGTTCGCACTCTGGAGGAAGCGGAAACCATTATTGATTTACTGGCAGAAAATGGCCTTAAACGTGATCCTCAGGGTAATGGTCTAAAAATTATTATGATGTGTGAAATCCCCTCCAATGCCATACTGGCCGAAGAATTTTTACAGTTTTTTGATGGTTTTTCTATTGGCTCTAACGATATGACTCAGTTGACACTGGGACTGGATCGGGATTCACCGCTAGTGTCACATTTATTTTATGAGCAAAATCCAGCAGTGAAAAAATTATTAAAAGGGGTCATTAAAACCTGTCGTGCACATAATAAATATATTGGCATCTGCGGACAGGGTCCCTCTGATTACCCGGAATTTGCACTTTGGCTGGTTAAGCAGGGGATCAGCAGTATTTCCCTGACTCCTGACTCAGTGGTACAAACCTGGACTTATCTGGGTAAACAATTAGCCCAGCAGAAAAAATAATGAAACGCAGTGTTTTTTATTTATCCGATCAGACAGGACTGACCGCAGAGCTCTTAGGTCAGACCTTGCTGGCACAATTTGACAGTATTGATTTTATTACTCAAACCCTGCCCTATATTGATAGTGAAGACAAAGTTCTGGCGGTGGTAGAATTAATTAATCGCAATGCTCAGGAGAATGCCATAAAGCCACTGCTGTTTTCTACTCTGGTACAGCCTGAGCTAAAAGCAATTTTACACCGTTCTGAGGCTGTTATGCTGGATGTATTTGAACTGTTTATTGCGCCTCTGGAGCAGGCTTTACAGGCACATTCCAACCACCGGGTCGGCAAAAAGCATTCTTCTGAAGACAAGCAGGCCTATGATCATCGTATTCAGGCCGTTAACTATGCACTGAAAACCGACGATGGTCTATCTATTAAGCAGTACGCCCAGGCAGATATTATTTTACTCGGTGTATCACGCAGCGGTAAAACCCCTACCGCACTTTATCTGGCCATGCAGTTTGGTCTGCAGGCTGCGAATTATCCCATTACCGAAGATGATCTGCAGAACTATGAGCTACCCACCTGGGCTGAACAGTTTCAACACAAATTATTCGGCCTGAAAATTGACCCTCAGCGACTGCATGAGATTCGCACCGAACGCCGGGCAAACAGTCCTTATGCATCGATTGAACAATGTCAACTAGAGGTCAGACAAATCAACAAGCTTTACCAGAGAGAAGCCATTCCAACAATTGACACCACGTCCCGTTCAATAGAAGAAATTGCCACTAAAATTATTGCCAAAACGCATTTAAAGCGCTGAACCAGACAGGCCGGGGACAATGAGTTGCTCCAGCCGGCATTTTGGCAGCTCTTATCTGGAAAAGAATTTACTCGCCATATTTAATGCCCCGCTTATGCCGCCAATAGAATCAAGTAATGAACCACCACTACTGGCCTTGTCTACTATTTGTGGGAGTGCATCCTGCAAGCCGCCAATGGCTTCATCCTGACTTAATCCCAGTTGTGATGCAAAGGCAGAAATTTTATCCGCACCCAATATTTCACTGATTTGACTGCCGGAAATACTGTCATTTTCATTATCTCCTAACCAGGACTGCAATATATTAGCCATACTGCCGCCCTGCATACTGCTGATAAGGGATCCGATATCAAGACCACCACTGCCAGAACCTCCACTGAGCCCCGACAATGCTGCAGTCAAAGAGCCCATATCCAGATTACTGCCGGCATTGCCACTGCCCTGACTATTCATAAAGGCTTTAGCCCCCATAGCTAATAATTCATTCATATCCATTGCTGATTCCTTATCTGTGTAATTATGACACTCTTATATTAAACCTGAAATGACGGCGCTGACAAATTATTTTACTTTTTTATTAAAAATAATGATTACTTTCCTACCGCAGACTCCCCCTGGGCTGCTCCATTAACCCGCAGTGCAGTCAATTAGTGGAAGAACAAAGACTCAGGAACTAAAATATAAAATCGATCACGTATTAATATTTTTTCTTTAACTCCTTCCCCGTCTTTTAGGGGAAAGGCTGGGATGGGGGAAAGGTTTTGTTCTTAAAACCTACCCCCACTCCTAGGTCTGCAGATGAGTTATGCAGATAATACAGATTTAGCTGACAATGAAATACACAGCTAATTATGAATCATCCATCAATTAAAAGAGTAAAAAAAAGATTAAAGCTTTTATTTTTATTAAAAAAGACCCGTAGTATCAGCAGTGCTAAAAAAGTTCTAAACAGAAGAAATTCCTGAGCAACAACAGGCCAATATGGGATTAATTGGCGATTACCTATAAACTATCTACACAGCCATTATCCAAAAAATTTGTAATAGACTTTTCTGTTAAATAGCTTATAATTTGATTATCGTACAAATATTATAAGACTATGAAAATAATTACTCTCCCTCTTTTTATGCATTCTGTACCAGCAGGTTTTCCTTCACCGGCAGATGATTATATGGACCGCTCTCTGGATTTAAATCAGTATTTGATTGAGCATCCTGCAGCCACCTATCTTGCCCGCGCCAAGGGCGATTCCATGCAGGACTGTGGTATTTTTGATGGTGATTTGCTGATCATTGATCGCAGCCGGGATGCCTGTCATAACGATATTATTATTGCGGTGTTAAATGGCCAGTTAGCCTGTAAAATATTAGACAAAAAGCATCAATGCCTGCGCTCTGCCAATAAAAATTACCCGCCGGTCACTATTGATGAATATGCTGAGCTGCTTATTGAGGGTGTCGTTATTCACTCTATTCGCCACCACACCTAGCCTGCCGGGAGCATAAGTTATGTTTTGTCTGGTTGACTGTAATAGCTTTTATGCTTCCTGCGAACAGGTATTCCGCCCTGACCTGCGTGATAAAGCAGTTATTGTTTTATCCAATAATGACTGCTTTATTGTTGCCCGTTCTGCTCAGGCCAAAGCCATGGGCATCGGTGATTTACAGTCCTTATTTACGATTAAAGACTGGCTGCAGCAGCAGGATATTACTATTTTTTCCAGTAATTACCCTCTTTATGGCGATTTGTCTGCCCGGGTAATGGATACCCTGCAATTATTCTCCAGCCACATTGAGATTTATAGTATTGATGAAATGTTTCTTTATTTAGAGAATATAAAAGCAGGCTCATTAAAACACTATGGCAGACAAATCAAAGAAACAGTTTATCAGCATACCGCCCTGCCGGTGGGTGTGGGCATTGCACCAACCAAAACACTGGCCAAACTGGCCAGTCGTGCTGCTAAAACAATCACTCAGACCCGGGGTGTTTGTGTACTGGATAATGCCTTAAAATGGGACTGGATGAAAAAACGCACGCCGGTCAATAAAATCTGGGGCATTTCCACACGCTTTGCTGCCCGTCTAGCAGATTTAGGCATTTATAGTGCTCTGGAGCTAGCCAATGCGGACAGCAAGTATATTCGTCGCCATTTTAATGTCTGCATGGAGCGTATTATTGCCGAGCTTAACGGCCATGCCTGCCTGTCATTAGAAGAAATCCCCCAGCTTAAAAAACAAATTTACTGCAGCCGTTCCTTTGCCCGCAAAACCACACAGCTGCCGGTCATACTTAATGCCCTCAGTGTGTATATTGCCCGGGCCTGTGAAAAGCTGCGCGCCCAGAAATCTTTAGCCGGTGTATTACAGGTATTACTCTATGCAGCCAATGATCAGCATCATTATCACAGGCAGCAGATGGTGATCTCATTAGCCTGTCCCAGTGATGATACCCGGCTGCTGTCAAAAGCCGCCAAGACATTGCTTAAGCAGCTGTTCAGACCGGGTGTATTTTATATCAAGGCAGGGGTGGGACTGCTGGATTTAAGCATTAAAAAACACCAGCAGCTGGATTTATTTCATCCGGCACAATCAGCTAAAAGTGAGCAACTCATGACCGTGATGGATAAAATTAATCAACGTCATGGCAGAAATACCATTTATATTGCCGCCGAAGGTGTACAGCAAAAATGGGTCATGCGCCAGGCCTATCGCTCACCCGCCTATACCAGCCACTGGGATGAATTACCACAGGTACAATGCTAAGTAACGCTTTGTTATTACTCTTTGATTAGGCTCCGGGTTGTCCTGACTTAAGGCAAAGCTGGTGGCTTATCATTCATAGTACGCAAAAAGCGTAATAATTTGGCCCGATAGGCATCCTGACGTATGCCGCGAAAATTCATAATACGCCCCGGTACGGCACGATCGGTACGGGTCAGATAATAGTTAAGCGTGGCATAGTTCCAGGTATGGCCTGACTGACGCATGGCATCAGAATAAGCAAAACCTTTTGCTGTACCTGCCTGACGCCCGAGTACATTCCACAAATTAGGCCCCTTGCCATGCGTGTCACTTTTAAAATTATCATGACAGGAAGAGCACTTGCGCATAAAATATTCTTCACCGGCAGCAGCATCAGCATCCCGCAGCAAGATTTTAAATTCATCCGTCAACTGCGGCACATAACTGGCCAATGACGTACTTTCCGACTCTGCTGATACCGGCAGCAAAACAAACGAACTCAATAACAGCATCACTGTCTGTGCATATTTTTTTTTCATTGTTTTATTCTCAATGACAATATAATAGTTTTATCTTTATCCAGTATAGACAAAAATGCATTATTTTAGTAATAATTGTTGTGTTCTTGAAAACACATCAGCAGGCACACCAAAGGCTGTTTTTAAGGCCACATCTCTATCCCATTGATTTTGTATACCACCAATTATATAGGCATCTTTAAGAGAAATATGATTGATATGATACCAGGGTGATATTAAGGGGAAAAACTGCAATGGCCAGTCAGTGCCATAAATCATTTTTTTTGTTAAACCTTTTTCCTGCAATGCTCTGGCCAGATAATTGAGTTTGTTAATTTGTGTCAGGCTGGAGATATCGACATACAGATTTTTGTAATGACGCAGCATGGGTAGTATACGCATAAAATTATCTTCACCCTGACTCTTCCCTGTGGTCGCAATATGGGCAGCAATAATAGTCACCCCCAATTCCAATGGTAATTTCAGACGCTGCGGATCAGCCAGCTCATCACGAGCATTGCTAAATGCTTTTTCCATACCTGTATGTGTCAGTAAAGGAATATCAAGCTTCACCATCATTTTATAAAAAGGAATATAATCGGCATTGGACGGATCAATATTCATAATGGATGGAATCCACTTGATCAATAAGGCACCCTGCTGTTTTACCTGCTGTAAACGCTGCAGGGCATCTTTGCGATTGGGATTAATACTGGCACCAAAGAGCAGATTATCATAGCGTGCTGTTTGTTCAGCCACATAGTCATTAGGAATAAAAACCTGAGTCTGCTGACGATCTAACTGGCCATCAATATCAACGAAACCATCCATCGCCAGAACAACTGATTGTTTAACAGTCTCAGATTGAGCCAGACGCATACTCAGTCTTTGTAATACAATCTGGTCACCCAAACGGCGTAGTTCATCCTCATTAACGCCCATCGCCCATAAATACAGTGGAAAGCGAATATTATTGCGCATCTCATCACTGACAAAACAGCCACTGCCACCATAACCCAGGCCGGCAATATGCACATGGCTATCAATAATCGTTTTACCCAGTCCAGGATTTAATTGCGCCATAGGGTTGCTGCGACTGAACATAAAAACACTCAGGACAGCAAATAGTAAAAATATTATTTTTTTCATTACTTAAGTCATTTATCTGATGGACTGATGCAGACCGGAACAAATCTCACTATAAAACGGCTCATCCGGTTTTAAAAAGCCATGGCGAATAGCAAAATCAATAATCACCAGATTACAGTTGGTTTTATAATCCCGACTCAAGGCAACCCGCTCCAGAACCTGTTCAACAGGCCAGAGATAAAACTCCTCTGCTTCCCCATCAGTGTTCTCCGGCACAAAATCAGCATCTAGACACAGGTCGTAAATAAACAGATGATCCTGCTGCAACTTATGCTTATTATCCATCACATAGGACAGCATAGACACAGGCCGGGCCTGTTGCGCAATGGACCGAGGAATATTGGCCTCTTCTGCACATTCCTTAATCATAGTCTGTTCAATAGAATAGCCGCTGCTATGCCCGCCCGCGACCAGATGATCCAGCTTACCGGGAAAAGTATGCTTATCAAGTGCCCTTTTGGCCACCCATAAAAATGTATTGCCCTGCTGTTGCACCCAGCCGTTTAAATGAATACCATATTTTTTAATACCTAAAAGCGGGGATGCAGCACGTTCAATGGTAAACAATGGTGTCTGCTTAAATGCACCACTGACATCATATTGCTCACCCACCCAGGAGGAAATTGCTCCGCTTTGGTACCAGTGCCGGGCAGCCTGCCCGGCAGCTTCAGTACGCCGGGCAAAAGTATTAATAGACGGCTGAAAAGTAATTGCCTCCACGCCCTGAAATGAAGCCGCAGTAAAAATATCACTCAATGAGTAAAACAACGCAGCATGGGTTTGGTGAATATAGCCCAGCAGGGTGTTATCAATAAAAAATGGCATGTAATCATCGGTCTTATACTGGTTACATTCTTTAATCCAGGCTAAAAACGCCCTGTTTCTTTGTTCAATACTCAGCACGATTATTACCCGGGGTGATTCATAAGTCAGACATTCAGCCAATAGAGACACTCAATAGTGTCTTATTTTATTGAAATAAGCTGACAAAATTAATATAATGGTCGGTTTCCATCAAAGCAGTCCTGTCGACTGCTTTTTTATTTTTGTGCGCTTAGGCCTGATTATTATACGCATAAGCAGTAGACACAAGTAACATCTTTTTTGACTGATTTTCAGGAACTAACTTAATGTCTGATCATATTATGAATACCTATGGCCGCTTACCGGTCAGCTTTGTTAAGGGCGAAGGCTGCTATCTTTATGATGATCAGGGGCAACGCTATCTTGATGCCCTCACCGGTATTGCCGTGTGTGGTCTGGGGCATAGCCATCCTGCTGTAGCACAGGCTATTGCAGAGCAGGCGGCAACATTAATGCACACCTCTAATTTATACGGCATCCCCAATCAGGAGGCATTAGCCGATAAACTCTGTGAATTATCCACCATGGAGCGGGTCTTTTTTAGTAATTCAGGGGCTGAAGCCAATGAAGCCGCGATTAAGATTGCCCGTCGCTATGGCCATGTGCATAAACACATCGAGCTGCCGACCATTATTGTCGCCCATAAAAGTTTTCATGGACGCACCTTATCAACGCTGTCAGCCACAGGCAATGCTAAAGTACAGGCCGGCTTTGAGCCCCTGGTACCGGGCTTTATTCACGTTGACTACAATGATATAGATGCCGTCAAAGCCGCCGCAAAAGACAGTGACAACATTGTTGCAATTATGCTTGAACCCATACAGGGCGAAGGGGGACTGGCAACACCTGATGCGGCATATTTACAGGATATCCGCGCATTTTGTGACCGCCATGATTATCTGTTGATCCTTGATGAAATACAGACCGGTGTCTGCCGCACCGGAAAATGGTTTGCAGCCCAGCATAGTGGGGTCATGGCTGATGTCATGACACTGGCAAAAGGTCTGGGCAATGGTTTTCCCATTGGTGCCTGTCTGGCCAGAGGCAAGGCAGCGGAGATTCTAATCCCGGGCACCCATGGTTCAACCTTTGGCGGTAACCCTCTGGCCTGCGCAGCCGCACTGGCGACCTTAAAGACAATGCAAGAGGATAATCTGCAACAGCGGGCAGCAGAACTCGGCGATTATTTCCAGCAGGGTTTCAGTGCGGCACTGGCCGCTCAGATTGAACAGGCTAAAGTACTGGATATCAGAGGTAAAGGCCTGATGATTGGTATTGAACTGGATCGTGCCTGTAGCGAACTGGTCAAACAGGCACTGGACAAAAAACTATTGATTAATGTCACTGCGGACAGTGTTGTTCGTTTACTGCCGGCATTAATTACCACCAATGAGCAGGCCGATGAGATCATTACTCTGGTCAGTGAATTGATAATAGCCCATACAAATAATTAACCTGCATTGCAGGAGAATACAATACATGATAACAAATAACACATTACGCCACTTTTTGACCCTGATGGATTTTTCCAGCGATGAGCTGAAAAAAATGACCGATCGAGCCGTTGTGCTCAAGAAAATGCAAAAAGCCGGTGATATTTATGAACCATTAAAAAACCGCATGCTGGGGATGATTTTTGAAAAATCATCCACTCGTACCCGAGTGTCTTTTGAAACCGGTATGGTGCAATTTGGCGGTGCTGCTTTGTTTCTTTCACCACGTGATACACAATTAGGCCGTGGTGAACCCATTGAGGACAGTGCCCGGGTGCTTTCTCAAATGGTGGATATCATTATGATCCGCACTTTTGAACAGGAACATCTGGAAACTTTTGCCCGTTATTCATCTGTACCAGTCATTAATGCCCTGACCGACATGTACCATCCCTGTCAGCTGCTGGCGGATATGCAATGCTATCAGGAACATCGCGGCAGCATTGCCAATAAGACGGTAACCTGGGTCGGTGACGGCAATAATATGTGCCACTCCTACATTAATGCGGCCCGTCAATGGGGTTTTAAACTGAATATTGCCTGCCCGCAAGGCTATGATCCGGATGAGTCAATCTTTGCCGCTGCAGGTGATCAGGTGGAAATTATTCGTGACCCTTTGGCAGCCGCAACAGGCGCTGACTTAATTGTCACTGATGTCTGGACCTCTATGGGTCAGGAAGATGAACAGGCACGCAGAGAAGTGGCGTTTGACGGTTACTATGTTGATGATAAACTCATGGCACAGGCCGATAAAGACGCGCTGTTTATGCATTGTCTCCCTGCCCATCGCGGTGAAGAAGTCAGTGCCTCAGTCATTGACGGCACACAGAGCGTGGTCTGGGATGAAGCCGGAAATCGTCTGCATGCACAAAAAGCATTAGTTGAATTTTTAATGAATAAAACCCCCGACTAAGGTATTCACCTAACGATGCAACTGGCTGATATTATTGATGCAATGATACTGGCGTTTTTTATTAATGCCCCTATCCAGCTCATTATCACCATTGCCCAGTGGCTACTTATGGTACGTTTTATCAGTATCCGTACGCAGACTATTTCCAGCATCCTGAGTTGTTTGATATTCAGTTATCTCAGCGCCTATCTGCTGTCTCTTTTCTTCTGGTTTGCCTGGCCACTGGATCCTGAGTGGGTGATGTACAATAATCGCATCAGTATACCGGCGATACTAGGCGAACTGGTCGCACTCCCTTTCTGGCTTAAATGGTATGGTTATATGGGTAGAAAAAAATCTAAAGGCTCGGAATAGAGTTCGACACAGGGGTTTTACCGGCTAACTGCAATTTTTCACTGTCATCCGGTAGTTGTAAATAAAAACCATCGTGTTGCAAAGCAAGTATCACCCGTGTTACATCAGCCTGAGCTAATTTTGTTTCTTGCTCCAGTTCAAGCTGCATAACAAAATGCAATTTGCCCAAACTAGTCAGTAAGATTTCCGGCAACTGAGAAAAATCATCTTTGTGGACAACATAAAGATAGGTATCCGATTTTTTACTCGCCCTATAAATAACAGTGTTCATCATTAATGCATTCCAGACTGGTGACTATAAAAATAACAATTTTTTTATTCTAACAAATATTGCTAATCAATACCGTTGCATGAGTGATAAATCCGCTAAAATGATTTATTATTCACCTATTATACGATCATTCAACAACACAGAATATAACAATGCAGAATAACCAGGACAAAAGACAATACCAGCGCACCCATATTAATATTCCGATACGCATTGAATTAGATGATCAGAAACATGCCAATGCCATAGCCGTTAATATTGGTCAGGGAGGCATGCTCATTAAAAGTGTATCCGGTGCAGCGATAGCAAAATTAGATGATGTCGAACTTCACCTGCCTCTTAACCATAAGCAAAATAACTTTATTATTACAGCCAAAGTGATTCGTATCAACGGTGATCACATTGGCCTGTTTTTTTATTCCAACCCTGCAGAATATTTACAGGAATTACTCAATTAGTAGCATCCTGTAAAAAAATTATGGATAATAGCGCTTTTTTATCATACATCAGTATTTCATCGGCCAAGGATCCAATATGGAAATTTCACGTAAAAGCATTTTCATTGCTCTTTTTCTAGTTTTTTTTAGCAATATAGCTGCTGCCAAAGTGCAATACGTCAGTGATGAGCTAGTGATCAATATGCGCTCAGGTAAGGGTAATGGCTTCAAAATTATAAAAATAATAAAAAGTGGCACACCATTAACTATCCTTGAGCAAAAAGATGGTTATAGCCGGGCTCGAACACCTAAAGGTGTTGAGGGCTGGGTGCTCAGTCGTTTTCTTATCAATGCACCCGCGGCCAGAGCCCTATTAGCGGAGGCACAGCAAAGTGTAGCTCAGATGAAGGAAAAATATGATGCCATGTCTTCTGAACTCAATAGTATAAAAAATGAGCGCGACACACTCAGCAGCTCTGAGAAGCAATTATTATCAAATAAGGAAAAACTCAATGTCGAGTTGAGTAAGCTGAAAAAAATTGCCGCCCGTCCTATGCAACTGGAAGCAGAAAATGATCAATTGCGCAACGAACTAGTGAAAATAGAAGCTGAAAATCGCTTATTGAAGCAGGAATATCAGACGCTTGAGGATAATAGTGATCAAGAGTGGTTTATGACCGGTGCGGGGGTATTATTTGGTGGCATGCTCCTCGGACTCATCTTTCCAAAACTACGTTCAGGACAGAAAAAAGCCAACTGGAATCGTTTATAAGAGCGCCAGTAAAAATGCAGTGTGCTGACACAAAGCGCTGCATTTTTTAAAAGTACCGAGCTTCTTTTAATAATTCCCGCAGCAGCTCAACCACCTCATCTCCCATTGAATCAAAACACAGGCCAATATAATCATCACAGACATGAGCCACCCGGGCCTGAATAATGGTGGACATGCTGCACTGTTCTCTTGAGGCCACAAAGCAGATAGCCAGTTTTTCCTTTTCTTTAAACTGATATGAATTAGGCTCTATAGCGCAACCCAATAAGCTCATATTAATGATCCGCGATTCCAGCCGGAGTTTAGTCACGTTTATCGGCGAAACAAAAACTTCAAGACTGATGGGGTGACGGGGATGCTCACGACGTTCAGTTGTAGCAGCGCTGGTCATAATAACCTCAATGGTATTTATCAATATATTGCTGAATAGTTACCTATTGCTTTGTTATTCACACAGGCATTCTTGTTTAATTGTGGCACAAAAAAAACAAACAGCCAGCATGAGAGTTGATGCCGGCTAATTTATATTAAAACTTACGTTTTAATTGTGTAACATCACGCACAGCACCTCGTGACGCTGAAGTTGTCATGGCAGCATAAGCCTGCAATGCCTGACTCACATGACGTACACGATTTTCTGGCTGCCAGGCAAGTTCGCCCTTAGCATCCATAGCGGCTCTGCGCTGCTCAAGCTGAGTATCGCTTAGCTGAACATCTATTTTACGTTGTGGAATATCAATCGTAATAGTATCGCCCTCTTCAATCAGGCCTATAGCACCACCTTCAGCGGCTTCTGGTGAAGCATGACCAATGGATAAACCCGATGTGCCACCGGAAAAACGGCCGTCAGTCAACAAGGCACAGGCTTTGCCCAGACCTTTGGACTTTAAATAACTGGTGGGGTAAAGCATTTCCTGCATGCCCGGTCCGCCCCGCGGACCTTCATAGCGAATAATCAGCACGTCACCGGCTTTAATCTGATCAGCCAGAATAGCTTCAACAGCCGAATCCTGACTTTCAAATATTCTTGCCGGACCACTGAAAGACAAAATCGAGTCATCAACCCCGGCAGTTTTAACCACACAACCATCCACCGCAATATTGCCATAGAGTACGGCCAGACCACCATCCTGACTATACGCATGCGCCTTATCACGAATACAGCCAGCACTGCGATCAGTATCCAGATCAGGCCAGCGTTTTGACTGACTAAAAGCTTGCTGAGTCGGTACCCCTCCCGGACCAGCCTGAAACATAGTACGTACAGCAGTATCATCAGAAACAGTAATATCATAATGGGCAATAGCTGTAGCCATAGAATCACTATGCACCATACTGACCTCGGTATTAAGCAGATCAGCACGGGCAAGTTCACCTAAAATGGCCATCACACCGCCCGCACGATGGACATCTTCCATATGATATTTTTGTGTACTGGGTGCCACTTTACATAAGTTAGGTACCTTACGCGACAATCGGTCAATATCATCCATGGTAAATGCGACTTCACCTTCCTGAGCAGCGGCCAGAAGGTGCAGAATAGTATTGGTTGAACCGCCCATAGCAATGTCCAGAGACATGGCATTTTCAAATGCCGCAAAAGTAGCAATATTTCTCGGTAATACCGAGTCATCATCCTGTTCATAGTAACGTTTGGCCAGGTCAACAATACGTCGACCGGCCTGTAAGAAGAGTTCCTTACGATCAGCATGTGTCGCCAGTAAAGAGCCATTACCCGGCAGTGACAGGCCTAATGCTTCAGTTAAACAATTCATCGAATTGGCAGTAAACATACCAGAGCAGGAACCGCAGGTTGGACAGGCAGAACGTTCCATAATGTCCGTATCAGCGTCACTGACCTTATCATCTACAGCAGACACCATTGCATCCACCAGATCCAGGTGAACCTCTTCCCCGTGCATAATGACTTTACCGGATTCCATCGGGCCGCCCGAAACAAAAATAACCGGTATATTCAATCTCAGCGCTGCATTAAGCATGCCCGGGGTGATTTTGTCGCAATTGGAAATACACACCAGTGCATCCGCACAATGTGCATTACACATATATTCTACCGCATCAGAAATTATTTCTCTTGAAGGCAGACTGTACAACATGCCGTCATGACCCATAGCAATACCATCATCAACCGCAATCGTATTAAACTCCTTTGCAACTCCACCAGCTTGTTCAATTTCTCTGGCGACTAACTGACCCATATCTTTTAAATGCACATGACCTGGAACAAATTGAGTAAAGGAATTGGCTATGGCAATAATAGGTTTTTGAAAATCTTCATCTTTCATGCCAGTGGCACGCCATAGTGATCTTGCTCCGGCCATATTTCGGCCAGCAGTCGTTGTTCTTGAACGGTATTGAGGCATAAAAATTCCTTAAAAAAAAGTCTATAATGAGCAGTCTTCAGACTTATGACTAAATCAAAAGAGTAATATAGGAGTATTATATAAGTTAATGACGGACAAGAATAGCCAGTGTGTATTTTTTGGCTTAAGGCTTAAGATTGAGTACTTCTTTATAAAATTCTTCCGCTGACATTGGTTGATAAAAATAATAACCCTGGATTAGCTGACATCACGCTTGTTTAAGAAACTGATATTGTTCCTCAGTTTCCACACTTTCAGCAACCGTTACCGGAATACCCAGCGCATTAGCTTTCATTAAGGGTTTAACCAATGCGGCATTGTCAGTGGCTTGTACAATAATAATATCGACCCGTTGCCTGATTAAATCGCACATTTGCTTAATCTGCCGTTCGATACCCTCTTCATCATTACCCGCCACATAGGTAATCAGTTATATCATTTGACCATTTGTTGCTAAGCCTTCGTCATTGAGACTTTTTGCCGCAGTTTCTAAACCCTTGCGCATCACAACATGTGCAGCAATATCCATTGACCAGTATAGAACGCCTATTTTAAAGGCTCTACTTTGATTATTATCTGCGACAATAGTCAAAGGAAAGCAAAACAGAATAATAACAAGAAACTTAAGCACTGAATTTATCCATTATTACGAAATGAATAAACTAATTTATTGCTGACTAATTATTTATGAAAATAGCATGACATAGTGATACAATTACACAATATGGCCAATTCTAACACAAATATCATTACCCCCCCTTCAGAAAAAGAGTCATTAGATAATATTGATTTTGTCCAGTGGTTCAGAAATGCTGCCCCTTACATCAATGCCTTTAGAAAACAAACTTTTGTTATCTATTTTAGTGGTGATGTACTTGCAGATAATGAGTTTCCATCGCTGATTCATGATATTACCTTACTTAACAGCCTGGGGGTCAAACTTGTCCTGGTTCATGGCGCACGCAGTCAGATTGAAAATCGTCTAAAAGAACTGAATATACAATCCAAATTTTTTCAGGGCTTGCGCGTTACCGATAATAAAGTAATGCATGTTATTAAAGAAGTATCCGGCAGCATACGCATTGACCTTGAAGCACTATTCTCAACCAGCTTAAAATATACACCGATGGCCGGCTCACAAATGAATATCATTTCCGGCAATTATGTCATCGCTAAGCCACAGGGCATAATTAACGGGGTTGATTATTTACATACCGGTGACATTCGCAAGATAGACATTTGCTCTATTGAGCGCTCACTCTGTGCCGGAGATGTGGTATTACTCTCCCCCATTGGCTATTCACCCACCGGAGAAACCTTCAACCTCAATGGCGAAGATGTAGCAACACTAAGTTCTATTGAACTTCAGGCAGATAAATTAATTTTTATTGATGATACCCGGGGTATATTTAATGAAAAAAAAGAACTGATAAATGAAGTCACTACTCAGGAGCTTAATAAAATAATTACTCAGGCAGATACCCAACAGAGTGATATCATTCGTCATTATCAACGCATCTGCTATGCCAGTGAAAAAGGTATCAAAAGAGTACATATTATAGATCGGAATATTGAGGGCTCTTTACTACTGGAGTTATTCACCCAAAGGGGTATTGGTACCCTGGTCAGCACCGACCAATTAGAAGATATTCGCTCTGCCAATATCGAAGATGTTAATGGCATTATTGAACTTATCAAACCACTGGAAGATGCTGGTTTTTTAGTTAAACGCTCCAGAGAACGATTAGAAACAGAAATTAATAATTTTTATGTCATCGAACGGGAAAAGAAAATAATAGGTTGCGGTGCACTCTATATATGCAAAAATAAACAGCAGGCTGAAATTGCCTGTCTGGCAATCAGTGCAAATTATCGTTCACAAGGACGTGGAGAAAAATTATTTAGTTATATCTGTAAACAGGCAAAAACGATGGGGCTTAAACAAATATTTATTTTGACCACACAGGCAACTCACTGGTTTATCGAATATGGTTTTGAAAAAAAATCATTACAGCATCTGCCCAATGAAAAACAAGCACTTTATAACTATCAACGAAATTCAGCGGTCTATATTAAAACATTGTGAATGATAAGAAAAAATCAAAGATTCCATTTCTGAAATGGGCTGGAGGAAAACGCCAGATCATAGAAAGAATTCAGGATCAATTACCTGATGCTAAGCGTTTAATAGAGCCTTTTTGTGGCTCAGCAACAGTATTTATAAACACTCAGTATCAAAAAAATCTTATCGCCGACACTAATCATGATGTCATCAATATCTTTCAACAATTACAAGATAAGCCCATCCCATTTATAAAATACTGCAGTCAATTTTTTACCCCTGAAAACAACGAGACTGAACAATATTATCAATTTAGACAGGAATTTAATCAAACCAGCAATAAGCGTCTAAGAGCAGCTTTATTTCTCTATCTCAATAAACATGGCTACAATGGCTTATGCCGCTATAACTCATCAGGTGGCTTTAATGTGCCCTTTGGTAAGTACAAAAAAGTTTCATTCCCAGAAAAATATCTTCTTGAATTTACCGAGAAATGCACCGGCACAACATTTGTGGTACAGGATTTTGAAGCAAGTTTTGCCATGGCAAAACTCGGCGATGTGATTTATTGCGATCCACCCTATGTACCTCTGAACGCCAGTAATAGCAGCTTTCGCTATGTTGAAAAAATATTTTCCCTGGCACAGCAGGAAAAATTAGCACAATTAGCTGAAATAAGTGCGGATAAAGGTATACCAGTATTAATATCCAATCACTTAACCGATTTCACCAGCGAAATTTACAAAAACGCAAAATTAACAAAATTTAGTGTACAAAGAAGTATCAGCTGCAAAGGTGACAAAAGAGAAAAAGCAAAGGAAGTCCTGGCTCTTTTCAATTAAGCCAAAAATTTATTAGCCCTGAATTCATTCAGACCAGTTACACCTGAACATTAATGCTCTGACCAATATTGTCTGCTGGCTGCTGTACCGCATCTTTGCTTTGAGTTTCAGTTTGAGATGCGACATTCTGAGTGCCCTTATCCACCTCATTATTGGTATTCACATCGGTACTTTTTGCGGCTGTATCCACTAATACAGCTGTTGAGACGCCTGAAATTTCCATACCTACCTCACATAAATTATTAGACCACTTATCATCTTTAGCGGCCAAAAAGGTCTATACTTTAGCCCTATTAAGAAAAAAAAGCAAAAAAAAGCCTCACTATATAAGATAGTGAGGCTTTTCAGTATATAAGCCTGGCAGTGACCTACTTTCGCATGGGAACTCCCACACTATCATCGGCGATGACACGTTTCACTTCCGAGTTCGGTATGGGGTCGGGTGGTTCCATGTCTCTATGGCCGCCAGGAAAGACGGTTGAGATAAAAAATAATGCAACGCATTATCTCCTTTCTCTTTATTGGGAAGTAAACCGCAGACTGTGCTCACAGCCTGCTGCAATGTAAATTGTTCTCGGGTATACGCTACGCTTCGTAGAAACGTCATCCTTTCTTCTTAGAAAGTACTTTGCGATATATAGTCAAGACTCACGGGCAATTAGTATTGGTTAGCTTCATGCATTACTGCACTTCTACACCCAACCTATCAACGTTGTAGTCTTCAACGACCCTTAAGGACAGTTAAACTGTCAGGGAGAACTCATCTTGAGGCCTGCTTCACGCTTAGATGCTTTCAGCGTTTATCAGTTCCGAACGTAGCTACCCGGCAATGCCACTGGCGTGACAACCGGAACACCAGAGGTTCGTCCACTCCGGTCCTCTCGTACTAGGAGCAGCTCCTCTCAATTCTCCAACGCCCACGGCAGATAGGGACCGAACTGTCTCACGACGTTCTAAACCCAGCTCGCGTACCACTTTAAATGGCGAACAGCCATACCCTTGGGACCGGCTACAGCCCCAGGATGTGATGAGCCGACATCGAGGTGCCAAACACCGCCGTCGATATGAACTCTTGGGCGGTATCAGCCTGTTATCCCCGGCGTACCTTTTATCCGTTGAGCGATGGCCCTTCCATACAGAACCACCGGATCACTAAAGCCTACTTTCGTACCTGCTCGAGATGTCTCTCTCGCAGTCAAGCACCCTTATGCTTTTGCACTAATCTCCTGATTTCCGACCAGGATTAGGGTACCTTCGCGCTCCTCCGTTACTCTTTGGGAGGAGACCGCCCCAGTCAAACTACCCACCATACACTGTCCCCAACCCCGATAAGGGGTCTAGGTTAGAACCTCAAACATACCAGGCTGGTATTTCAAGTGTGGCTCCACCACAACTAGCGTCATGGTTTCAAAGCCTCCCAGCTATCCTACACAAGTAGGTTCAAAGTTCAGTGCAAAGCTGTAGTAAAGGTGCACGGGGTCTTTCCGTCTAGCCGCGGGTATACTGCATCTTCACAGCAAGTTCAATTTCACTGAGTCTCGGGTTGAGACAGTGTGGCCGTCGTTACGCCATTCGTGCAGGTCGGAACTTACCCGACAAGGAATTTCGCTACCTTAGGACCGTTATAGTTACGGCCGCCGTTTACCGGGGCTTCGATCAAGAGCTTCGCACAAAGTGCTAACCCCATCAATTAACCTTCCGGCACCGGGCAGGCGTCACACCCTATACTTCCACTTTCGTGTTCGCAGAGTGCTATGTTTTTAATAAACAGTCGCAGCCACCAGTTCACTGCAACCCTCAGATGCTTACGCCGCAAGGGCTTCACATTAAAGGGCACACCTTCTTCCGAAGTTACGGTGCTAATTTGCCTAGTTCCTTAACCCGAGTTCTCTCAAGCGCCTTAGAATTCTCATCCCACCCACCTGTGTCGGTTTGGGGTACGGTTCCTTATAACCTAAGCTTAGAGGATTTTCCTGGAAGCAGAGCATCTACCACTTCAACACCTTAGTGTCTCGTCATCACGTCTCGGGATTAATGTTGACCCGGATTTTCCTAAGTCAACTCCCTACCGGCTTAAACCTGGATAACCATCACCAGGCTGGTATAGCTTTCTCCGTCTCCCCATCGCAGTTATAAAAAGTACTGGAATATTAACCAGTTTCCCATCGACTACGCATCTCTGCCTCGCCTTAGGGGCCGACTCACCCTGCTCCGATTAACGTAGAGCAGGAAACCTTGGGTTTTCGGCGAGGGGGTCTTTCACCCCCTTTATCGTTACTTATGTCAGCATTCGCACTTCTGATACCTCCAGCATTCCTTACAGAATACCTTCATCAGCCTACAGAACGCTCCTCTACCATGCCAGCGATATAAATATCCTGGCATCCGCAGCTTCGGTATATTGCTTAGCCCCGGTAAATCTTCCGCGCAGGCCGACTCGACTAGTGAGCTATTACGCTTTCTTTAAAGGGTGGCTGCTTCTAAGCCAACCTCCTAGCTGTCTGGGCCTTCCCACATCGTTTCCCACTGAGCAATAATTTTGGGACCTTAGCTGGCGGTCTGGGTTGTTTCCCTCTCCACGACGGACGTTAGCACCCGCCGTGTGTCTCCCGTAATTGTACTTCCAGGTATTCGGAGTTTGCATCGGGTTGGTAAGTCGGTATGACCCCCTAGCCGAAACAGTGCTCTACCCCCTGGAGTAAGATACGAGGCGCTACCTAAATAGCTTTCGAGGAGAACCAGCTATCTCCGAGCTTGATTAGCCTTTCACTCCTAACCACAAGTCATCCCCTCATTTTTCAACATAAGTGGGTTCGGTCCTCCAGTGCCTGTTACGGCACCTTCAACCTGCTCATGGCTAGATCGCCCGGTTTCGGGTCTAATACCAGCAACTATCGCCCTATTAAGACTCGGTTTCCCTACGGCTCCCCTATACGGTTAACCTTGCTACTGAAATTAAGTCGCTGACCCATTATACAAAAGGTACGCAGTCACAGAACAAGTCTGCTCCCACTGCTTGTACGCACACGGTTTCAGGATCTATTTCACTCCCCTCTCCGGGGTTCTTTTCGCCTTTCCCTCACGGTACTGGTTCACTATCGGTCGATAAGGAGTATTTAGCCTTGGAGGATGGTCCCCCCGTATTCAGACAGGATATCACGTGTCCCGCCCTACTCAGATTCATCTAATATGCATTTTCGTGTACGAGACTATCACTCTCTTTGGTTGACCTTCCCAAGTCATTCCACTAACACTTATTAAACTTTTGGGCTGTTCCGCGTTCGCTCGCCGCTACTGACGGAATCTCAATTGATTTCTTTTCCTAAGGGTACTTAGATGTTTCAGTTCCCCTCGTTTGCCTCCTTACCCTATGTATTCAGGTAAGAATAACTGGCTTACACCAGCTGGGTTCCCCCATTCGGAAATCTCTGACTATAACGGATGTTTATCACCTTGTCAGAGCTTATCGCAGATTACCACGTCCTTCATCGCCTCTTATCGCCTAGGCATCCACCGTATGCGCTTAATCTCTTGACTATATATCTCAAAGTACTCTCGGCCTTTTGTTGCATCAACTCTCATCAATGCGCGAGAATCCCTGTCTTATGTCATTAAACAATAAATTGTTTAAGTCTCTAAAACTATGGATATATAAAGATCGCTTTTCGTAACTTTCTTTTAAGAATTCAGTGGCCAAATCCAGCTCATAATGACTCCTTCTTTGTCCACGTCGTTTCAAGAACTTATTTCTTCTACTATTGAACTTTAGTTCACGTCACTTCATATCACTCTTGCAAGTCATACTCATGCCGCTCACTATTGCTTGTAGACGCATACCCTCGGTAATTGTTTGCATTATCTGTCCCGAATAAAAAGACATATAATACAATGTATCACCTAAGATACATTTGCGTTGGTTTACTTCCTAAATTTTTAAAGAGCAATTAATCCATTATAAAATAGATTAACTATACACATTTTCATCGAACAAATGTCTATAGTTAATCCGTCTTGGGATTTTACTGAGACGCTTTTTGCTGTGTGCTAACACGTACCCCGGTTCTTATTGAACGCGGAAATTGTTCAGTTTGACTTTAGCTGCGTGTCGTGTGCATTGCACATGAGCCGTACTTTAAAGCCAAACCGGGCAATTTTGGTGGGTCTAGCTGGAGTTGAACCAGCGACCTCACCCTTATCAGGGGTGCGCTCTAACCAACTGAGCTATAGACCCGTTTTCACTTGTCTTTTTTTACTGACTCCGCGTTGTGCGCCTGCTTTGTTCGGTCACGTACTGCTGTACGCTCCCTCACTCATTAGTTGCGCGCCTTGATTCAATAAAAAAATCCGGCGTTAAAACCGTTTTTCTGGTGGAGCTAAGGAGGAT
>Ga0256844_10000087_pt1:0-10000 | contig 37220 bp, 33 predicted proteins | sample MusselsmetaG_FD_189100 | JGI IMG/M metagenome (GOLD analysis project Ga0256844, IMG submission 189100) | Mussel associated microbial communities from hydrothermal vent at the East Pacific Rise, Pacific Ocean - Mussels | ecosystem: Host-associated > Mollusca > Shell > Unclassified ... | reverse complement strand
TTGGTTCCAATTGAAATAAAGTCAACCAACGATGCTATTTGTCTCATTTGAAAGACGATAGAGGGTACTTCTACCATTACCCCGACTTTGGGCATAATAATTTCATGACCCTCAGCCAATAATTCTTTACGTGCCCGATTAAGCAAGCTCAATGCATCTTCAACCTCACTGACTTTACTTACCATAGGAAATAAAATATGTAGATTATTAAGTCCAATACTGGCTACCAGCATGGCCCGCAACTGAATCATAAATATTTCCGGATGATCCAGGGTCACCCGGATGCCACGCCAGCCTAAAAAGGGATTATCTTCTTCTATGGGAAAATAACTCAGTGACTTATCACCGCCAATATCCAGTGTTCTTAATACCACAGGCTTTGGTGCCAACGCTTCCATTACTTCCTGATATATTTTACTTTGTTCTTCTTCTCCGGGAAAACGCTGGCGGATCATAAAAGGATATTCAGTACGATAAAGGCCAATCCCCTCGGCACCACTTTCCTTACTCGGGGTAATATCAGCTACTAGACCACTATTAGCATAGAGTGGAATATTAACCCCATCAGTAGTGGTCGCCGGCTTATCGGATAATTCCCTTAACTCCTGTGATAATTCTTCTTCCTGAAAAATCAAACGTGAGTATTCTTTAAGTATATGCTCCGAAGGTGAAATATAGACCTTACCGGTATAACCATCAGCAACCAGCTGACTGCCATCCAGTTGCATCACCGGCAATTCTTTAACACCGACCACTGTCGGTATGCCCATAGCCCTGGCAAGAATTGCTACATGAGATGTTCTAGAGCCTTTTTTTAGCACAATTCCTGAAATATTTGTTTTTTCAATATCGGCTAAAAGTGTTGCCGAGATATCTTCGGCAACAATAATGACATCTTTAGACAGCTTATCAACTGGCAGATCATTAATCCCCTGCATCTGATTAAATATGCATTGCCCCAAATCGCGGATATCTTTTACCCGTTCCTGCAGATAAGGATTATCCATTTCACCAAACAGTTTAATATGTTCAGATATTGTTTCTCGCAATGCCCCTGCTGCCCAGTTACCCAACTGGATTTTTCCTATAGTGCTTTCAATCAGCGTATTGGAGTCCAACATCAGCAAATAAGCATCAAACACAGCAACATCTTCCGTGGGCAAGCCATCTGATAATAATTGAAATGATAGTGACTTTATGTCCTTACGTACTGATTCCAGAGCACTGCGGAACACATTGATTTCATCATCAATATTATCTGCCGGTCGATCCGGTACTACTTCAAGAGAAAAGGAAGAGGTGATCGATACAGCCTTACCCACAGCAATACCCGGTGAACCTGGCTGCCCATTTAAGGGGCGATAGTCCTGGCGTACTTTGAAGGTATTATGTACAGCATTGCTTTGCTCACTTTGCACGGGTATTTGTTTACTCGCCTGAGCATTAATTATTGCTCCGGCAAGCTGAGCAGCAATGGTCACTAAAAAATTCACCACATCGTGGGAAAAACGACAACGAGACTCAGACTGAGCCACTAAAACACCTAAGACTTCTCGATGATGAGTAATCGGTATCCCGGTAAAACCATGATAACGTTCTTCATTGAGCGAGGTAAACAATTTAAATTTTGGATGTTCCTGGGCATCATCAAGATTAAGAGGATCGGTTCTTTGGGCAACCAGGTTGACTAAACCGATATTTTTCCCCATTTCAACCTGGCCAACAAGCTGCTCATTTAAACCATCCGTGGCCATTAAGGTGAAATTCTTTTCACTTTTTTCAAACAAGTAAATTGAACAAACATCGGCATTAATTGCTTTTTTAACACGTCGGACAATAATATCCAGAACCTGGTTTAGATCCCTGGTCGAATTAACTTCCTGAACAATTCGTCGCAAGGTCTGCAACATTAATAATCCCCCTTTTTAATGTGTTTATTTTATTTGCAAATCCAATGTAGGTTCAAAAAATTCTAAAGCCTGACGATAAACATCACGCTTAAAAGAAATAACCTCGTTTAATGGTGTCCAGTAGTCAGTCCATTTCCATATATCAAACTCTGGCTTTTTATTTTGATCCAATGATACCGCTGCATCAGTGGTTAACAAGCGTAGCATAAACCATTTCTGTTTCTGACCAATACACACGGGTCGTTTGTAACGACGGACAAGGTGCTCTGGTAGATTATATCGTAGCCAGCCTTCTGTTTGCGCCACAATTTGCACATCATTTTTCGTTAATCCCGTCTCTTCACTCAACTCACGATAAACTGCTTCCACCGGGGATTCAGCATAAGCAATGCCACCCTGAGGAAATTGCCAGGCATCCTGACCGATACGACGCGCCCAGAACAGCTTACCATCATCATTAAAAATGATAATGCCAACATTTGCTCTATAGCCATCTGAATCAATCAAAACTTCACACCATGATAGAATATTTATTGTAGAAATAAGTGAACATAAATACCACTTTTAATAATACTGTCACAAATTATATCACTGTTTTTTCAAGAAAAGTGCTAAAATCAGTGTAATTTTATAGTAATTCGGGCAAAAGCAGTGGATTTAGCAATTTTCGATTTGGATAATACCCTTCTTGGTGGTGATAGTGATTATCTTTGGGGACAATTTCTGGTTGAAAAAAATTATGTCAATGCTGAGCTGTACACACAGGAAAATCAGCGTTTTTATGATGAGTATCAGGCCGGAAAGCTTGATATTTATGAATTTTTGCAATTCAGCCTACGCCCATTATCAGAACATTCCATGGCTGAACTCTCAATGCTACATAAAGAGTTTATGGCGACTAAAATCAAGAGTATCTGGTTAACCAAAGCAGAAAAACTGCTGGCACATCATCGTAATAACAATGATTTTTTGCTGCTAATAACGGCTACCAATCATTTTGTTACCGCACCTATTGCAAAAAAATTAGCCGTAGATGAGATTATTGCAACAATGCCGGAACAAAAAAACAATCGTTATACTGGTAATGTAACAGGCATACCCTGCTTTCAGGAAGGTAAGGTAAAAAGGCTAAAGCAGTGGTTGCAAAACAACAATTATTCATTAGAAAACAGTCATTTTTATAGTGACTCCATTAATGATTTACCATTATTACAGCAAGTATCTCATCCGGTTGCAGTCGATCCGGATGAGATGCTAAAAAACTATGCGACTGAACATAACTGGCCTGTCATTTCCTTAAGAGATTAACTATTTAGGCATCCAATCCATGTATAAAATTTTATCTGTTGACGATGAGCCCATTAATCAGGCCATAATAGAAGAGCTATTTAGCCATCGCTTTAATATGGCTTTTGCATCATCCGGGGAAGAATGTCTGGCTAATATTGAGCAGATTCAACCCGATTTGATACTTTTAGATGTATCGATGCAGGGTATAGATGGTTATGAAACCTGCCGTGAATTAAAAAAAATAAACAATGCCTGTGATATACCAGTTATCTTTGTTTCTGCTCGTGGCACACTCGAAGATCAGATCAATGGTTACAAAGCAGGAGGTTGTGATTACATCAGCAAGCCCTTTGATCATGACCAACTGGAAATAAAAATCAAACAGATTATTGAAGAAATCAACACAGCAAACTAATTAATAGCAGACTTGCCAGCAGGTAGAACAATCTCCACGCAATTACCACAACCCTGGTAGTTAATTTCATCAAGACTTAGTATTTTAGCCATAGCAATGCCACGCCCATGGCTATCAAAAACTCTTTGCGCATCAAACTAAAGATAGTGCGCCCAATCAAAACCATTACCCTCATCTTTAATCAGAATTCTGATGCTTTGTTTATCCCGCTTAAAGGTGACCCGTACTTTCTTATCTTTATAGATCATCTGCTGCATACGTTTGTTAATCTCTTGCGACCAAAGGCCACAACTAATTAGCCGGGATTTATCATCGTAGCCAATATTAAGATTGCCATGTTCAACAGCATTCATCAACAATTCAGAAATCCCGGTAACCACTTTACCCGGCTGAGCGCAGGCGTTAGCCAACACCTTGGCCAGACTATTAGCATCATCAATATGACTGAATTCAAAATAGGCATTTTGTAATAAGTTAAGCCCCCTGACACTTTGTTCAAGCTCTGCTTTTAAAAAATCATAGCGCAGCTTATCTTCAATGGCAGCTCTGACAATGCTTTGCAACATATGATGGTCAAAGGGTTTGGTCAGGTAATAATAGGCTCCCGCATTCATGCCTTCAATAACATCCTGCTGAGAAGCTCTTGCCGTCTGAATAATTACCGGGGTTAATCTAAGGGTTTGATGTGTTTTAATTTTAGCCAGAACTTGCATACCATCAAGCGCAGGCATCATTCGATCCAGAAGAATTAGATCAAATTTATCCGGGAAAGCAGATAATTGCCGCCAGGCATCCAGGCCATTATTTGCGCGGCAAAAATGATAGTTTTCATCCTCGAGATATTGTTCAATAATTTCCTAATTAAATGGCTCATCATCAACAATAAGAATTGTTGCATTAAAAGCCGCCATTATAGCTCAAACTCAATTGTGCTTTTGTAATACAAGACAGGCATTGGTACCACCAAAACCAAAATTATTGGTCATAATGGTATTCAACTGCTGCTCGTCCATTCGCTGCAATACAATTGGCATATCAGCAACACTCTCATCCAATGCTTCAATATCAGCATTGGCGGATGCACAAATAAAGTTGTTTTCCATCATCAGCAAACTATAGATTGTCTCGTGTACACCTGCAGCACCCAGGGAATGCCCAGTAAGTGATTTGGTTGAACTCATAGGAGGTATACCTTGCTTAGCAGCATAGAGCTCACGAATTGCTTCAATCTCTTTTCGGTCACCAACCGGTGTACTGGTGCCGTGCGTATTAATATAGTCAATGGGCTGGTCAATATTAACTAAGGCCTGCTGCATGCAACGCACAGCGCCCTCACCCGATGGAGCGACCATATCAACACCATCTGAAGAAGCACCATAGCCCACTATTTCAGCATAAATTTTAGCACCACGGGCTTTAGCGTGCTCCAACTCTTCAAGTACGAGCATACCGCCGCCGCCGGCAATCACAAAACCATCACGACTGTGGTCATAAGGTCTTGAAGCGGTTTCAGGTGTCTCATTATACTTGCTTGAAAGTGCACCCATACCATCAAACAACATGCTAAGTGTCCAGTGTTCTTCTTCCCCGCCACCGGCAAATACAATATCCTGCTTACCGAATTGGATCTGTTCCAGTGCATTGCCAATACAATGAGTACTCGTAGCACAGGCTGAACTGATAGAATAATTCAGCCCTTTTATTTTAAACGGAGTGGCCAGACAGGCCGAAACCGTACTCGCCATCGTTCGCGGTACCATATAAGGACCCACGCGGCGAATGCCTTTAGCGCGCAGAATGTCCGCAGCTAACACCTGATTTTCTGAAGACGCACCTCCGGAACCAGCAATCAGCCCGGTACGAAAATTTGACACATCAGCAGTCGATAAACCCGCATCATCAATAGCCTGCTGCATGGCAATATAGGCATAGGCCGCTGCATTACCCATAAAGCGTTTCACTTTTCGATCAATATATTCATCCAGATCAATATGAATACTGCCGGCAACATGACTACGCATGCCAATCTGCTGATATTCTTCTTTAAACTGAATACCCGACTGACCACTGCGAAGGGATTCTAAAACCGTCAGTTTATCATTACCCAGGCATGACACTATGCCCATTCCCGTCACAACTACTCGCTTCATTTATCAGTTCTACCATTTATTGATAATTAATAGTTCACTATTTTAGCCTTGTTCTACCTGTTCGTCATTATTTCTAGAAAAAAAGTTTAATTGCAATTGATCCAGATTAAGACTATCACAAATGTTTGTCTACCACTTAGCTGACGTGTATCCCTATATAGAGCGTTTTCTCTTAAGCCCCATCTCCCCCGGGAGAAAGAATATACGAATACACACTAATCAATTAAAATAGTTAAGGTTTTGAGTCTTTTGTCGATATAAAGGATAATAGAATAACGCTGTTGATGATAAAATACAGCAAGCAATCAATATCCTAAAAACCAGAGTCACCAGATAAACTTCAGGGTCTAATATGCGGGTAAACTTTACCTCACCAAAAAAATGGCTTAGCCGGAACAATCGATTATATGTATTCGTAGTATTGATTGCCGGTACGACATTGGCCGGGCATGGCGCATGGTCCGCCAGCACATCTGAAATCCAGACTAAAAGTAGTGATGTCAGGGTATTAATTGATGTATCCGGCAGTATGAAAAAAAATGATCCAAAAAATTTACGTCTACCTGCTCTGCGCTTACTCATTGGCCTGTTGCCCGTTAATACCAGTGCTGCCGTGTGGAATTTTGGCAGCCATGCAGAACTTATTGTCAAGCCGGGTTTAGCAACTGAAAAATGGAAGAAAAATGCCCGTCTTGCCAGTAAAAAAATACATTCAAAGGATCTGTTTACGAACATAGGTCTGGCACTTGAAACCGCAATTGCTGATTGGGGAAAAAGCCCTTCTAAACTTAATCAACGCAGTATTATCCTACTGACCGACGGCATGATTGATATCAGTAAGGACAAAGCAAAAAACTCACAGGAACGCACCCGTATTCTCAAAGAATTATTACCTCAAATAGAGAAAACAGGGGCCAACATTCATACTATTGCCTTATCCAGCAATGCAGATATCGATTTTCTACAACAAATATCAACTAAAACAGACGGTGCATTTGAGCAAACAGATAATGCCGAGCAATTAGAACGGATATTTCTACGCCTGTTTGAAAAAACCACTAAACCCGATACAGTGCCTTTGGTAAACAATAAATTTAAGGTTGACGAATCCATTTTGGAACTCACCTTACTGGTATTTAAACCTCAAAATGCTGCAGCAACAGAAATCATTGAAGCGGATCAAACTCGTTATAAAAAAAGCAATTCACCTGGCTATGCAAAATGGCAATCTGAAAAAAACTATGACCTTATCACAATCAGCCGCCCCAAAGTTGGTGAATGGTCAATCAATGCACAAAGCGATCCGGATAACCGTGTACTGGTAGTCACTAATTTGCAAGTTCAAACAATACATATGCCCAATAATTTATTTATTGGTGAAGCCCTTAATATCGGGCTTTTTATGACCGATAATAATAAAAAAATCAGTGATGATAATTTTTTACAATTCATATCCATGTCCGCTCAACAAAAAACACCGGAGAAAAAACGCTGGTTTTTACATGACAATGGTTTACGCGGTGATACTATGGCGCATGATGGATTGTTTAATATAAAAATTAAAAAAACACTTCAACCAGGAAAGAACACTTTCACTTTTCAGGCCAGTACCGAAACCTTGCAACGGGAAATTAATTACTCTGTGAGAGTTCATGATACACCACTGATTAATACTCGTGCAGAGCAACAACAAAAGAATAATAAGCACTATCATCAAATTCTGGTGACACCTAATATTGAGTTTATTAATCCCCGAGAAATTGACATGAGTGCTTTACTCATCACCGGTGACCTGGAGACAAATAGTGATTCTGCAAAGCAAATCACATTAAAGCAGATCGATCCTAAAGTACTGCAATGGTCATATGAAAGCGATAAGCTTGATCCGAACATTAGTTATCATGTGATTGTTCATATGATAACTAAAACCCGAACAGGTCGCCCGGTAGATTATACATCACGCGCCATTGAGCTTAATTTACCCCAATTTGATAACTTGATATTATCAACAGAGCAACCACCTGATAAGCTAAAAACAGTATTACCTGCCGGTGCAGAAAATACTCAAGCCGTTATTGATAAGCCTGCAGAAGCAGAAGATGATTGGTTTAGCGGTATAATTATTGCCCTTATAGCCAATATAATAGTTGCCGCAGGCGGTTGGTTTGCCTATAAAAAATGGCAAAAAAGTCGTGAAACAGCCTATGAAGCACTGACTGGAGAGCTTGAATGATGGAAGCATTAATACCAAAACTATTTATTCTCACTGCAGAAGCCAGTATTGTTTTATTTTTACTATTGCTCATCATGCTGATTTTCAATAGTAAAGCCAAGCGTAAAGATCTTAAGGCAGTGAGTGAACTGATCGGTCATATAAATGCAAATAAAGAACAACGCATCAAAACACTAAAAAAGCATTTACACAGCATCAGTTTCAAAGGCGATAGTGATGAGCAGGCTGAAACATTATTTCAGCAGGAAAAAACAGTTGTTAAAGAATTTGTTACTCTCTATCTTCGTCATGACACATACCGCCTGTTAGATTATCCTGAGAATTTAATTGAAAATAATGACCTTTTTCTTAAAACCAGTGGTGCTGGGTTAGCCGCAACCGTAACTGCAGCCCCCGAAAATTCCACTCTTGAGAATCATACTGCAGAAGCTTCCAGCGAACAAACAGCTAATGCCACTATTCTTGCTCGTGAACAGGCCGAAGCTAATGAAGTCCATTTAAAAGAATTAGCTGAACTTCGCTTAAAAAATACTGAACTCAATGAACACTTATTTGAAACCTTAGAAACAATTACAGCCCTGATGACCGAACACGGTAAAAAAACCGGACAGGAGGTTGAATCCAATGCACAAAAAATTCTTGATGCAATCATCTACCTACGTGACAAACGCCTGCAAAAAGAAGATGATCCCAGCAGTTTTACACCACCTGCAGATGACACTCACGATCAGGTAAAAAGTTTCAATTTAGAAGATGATTTTAACACCGTAGAAGAACATAATATTTTAATTGACGAACAAGCTAATAGTGACGCAACCCTGGATGATGCCAGTAATGTTAATTTAGGTATCAACGATGAACTAAATATTGATCTGGATACACTCAGCAATGATGATCCAGCCATTATTAACCTTGATGAAGATTCATCTGCTAAGAATGATGCGACTGAGCAAGCGAACAATAGCAGTACAGCAAGTACTGAACCCGCTGCTGAAGAAGATCTCTGGGCCGATGCTCTGGCCGAACAGGCTGAAAGTGACAGTGCTGCCGTCGAACCATCTGCTGAGGAAGATCCCTGGGCTGATGCCCTGGCTGAACAGGCTGAAAGTGACAGTGCAGCTGCCACCGAACCCGCTGCTGAGGAAGATCCCTGGGCCGATGCTCTGGCCGAACAGGCAACAGCCGATGCACTGGCCGAACAAGCAACAAAAAAATAACTAAATTATGACAAAAACATCTACAACTAAAAGTCATAACAGCCTTTACTGGCATGATTATGAGACCTTTGGCATTAATCCTAAACGCGATCGTGCTGCACAATTCGCTGGCATCCGGACAGATGAAGAGCTCAATATTATTGGCGACCCTCTGGTTATCTACTGCCGGCCTGCAGATGATTTTTTACCTGATCCTCAGGCCTGTCTGATCACCGGTATCAGTCCACAATTAGCACTTAAGGAAGGTTTGATAGAAGCTGAGTTTATTGCCAAAATACATGCCGAATTTGCTCAACCGGGCACTTGTACCGTAGGGTACAATAATATTCGCTTTGATGATGAATTCACCCGCTATACACTGTATCGAAACTTTTATGATCCCTATGCCCGTGAGTGGCAACATGGCAACTCTCGCTGGGATATTATTGACCTGCTAAGAGTCACCCAGGCATTACGACCTGATGGTATTAACTGGCCCAAACGTGATGATGGCTATGCCAGTTTTAAACTCGAAGCATTGAGTCAGGCCAATCATATCATTCATGAAAATGCCCATGATGCACTTTCTGATGTGCTGGCCACCATAGAAATTGCACGACTCATCAAAAAGAAGCAACCCCGCCTGTATCAATATATATTTACTCACAGGAGTAAATATATACTACAGGAATTAATTAATATAGAGCAACAAAAACCACTAATACATATCAGTGGTATGTATCCCGCGGCCAAAGGACATATGGGTATTGTCGTACCCATTGCATTTGATGCTCAAAATAAGAATG
>Ga0256844_10000086_pt1 | contig 37283 bp, 39 predicted proteins | sample MusselsmetaG_FD_189100 | JGI IMG/M metagenome (GOLD analysis project Ga0256844, IMG submission 189100) | Mussel associated microbial communities from hydrothermal vent at the East Pacific Rise, Pacific Ocean - Mussels | ecosystem: Host-associated > Mollusca > Shell > Unclassified ... | reverse complement strand
ATTTATAGTGATATTATATCAATTGTAAGATTTGAAAATAGTAACTTTTAGATATGTTTTGTTAGAATAATTTATATAGTTTGTGGTGTGAGTTCTTTCACAGTCTCATCGAGACTGTGAACTTAGTCCCAAACACCCCTAATTTAGCCAATATTTTCAACTCAAATTTTTAAATATCTCATCTTTTTTGGGATATTTACTATTAAGTCATATTTTAGAACTTTTTTACAGCCATTTGTAAATAAACCTTTGTTTCCTCCTAATATACCATAGTTTGAGAGATGTTTTAAGCACCCGTTTTTTTAATTAAGTCCAAAATCAAGATAAACCTCTTTTAAACAAGCTTTGGATATAATCGCGAAAATTTATTTAAGAGAAGCAATCATATGGTATCAGTAAACAATCTAATAATGCGTTTTGGAAATAGAGTTCTATTTCAAGACATCAACTTAAAACTAGACCGTCACAAGCGTTACGGACTTATCGGTGCAAATGGTGCTGGTAAAACTACTTTTTTAAACATCCTAAGTGGACAAATTGATGAGTACGAAGGTGACATCAGTGTTGAAAATGGTCTTAAAGTTGGTGTTCTAGGACAGAATCAATTTGCTTTTGAAGATTTTACAATCATGGATGCTGTTCTGTACGGAAACAAAAGACTTTATGATGCTACTAAAGAGAAAGAAGAGCTCTATGTAACTGGTGACTTCGAAGATGATGCCGTGAACAATCGTCTTGCAGACTTAGAAGTTATCTGTGTTGAAGAAGACCCAACTTATGAGTACGATGTAAATATCGCAAAAATTCTTGGAAATGTTGGTATTCCTGTTGACCAACATAATGAGCTTATGTCTACACTTGACTCTGCAGATAAATTTAAAGTTTTACTTGCACAGGTACTTTATCCAAAGCCAGATGTTCTGTTCCTTGATGAGCCTACAAATAACCAGGATATCGAAACAATTAGCTGGTTAGAGAATGAGCTTAAACGCCATGAAGGTACTTTAGTGGTAATTTCACACGATAGACACTTTCTAAACGCGGTTGTTACAAATATACTTGATGTTGATTATCAAAAAATTCGTGAGTTCACTGGTACTTATGATGATTGGTATATCGCTGCAAATGTTCTTGCTAAACAACTTGAACTTGATAATGCTAAAATGGCAAAAGAGAAAGATGAACTAGAAGCTTTCGTTAGACGTTTCTCAGCAAATGCTTCAAAAGCAAAACAGGCAACTTCTCGCCAAAGAAAACTTGATAAAATGGAACTTGCAGATATTAAACCATCCTCTCGTCGTGACCCAAGTATCGTGTTTAAAGCAAAACGTACAATGGGTGGTGAAGCACTTGATCTTGTAAATATCTCTCACTCTTATGGTGACAATGAAGTTCTTAAAGACATAACATTAAAATTTGAACCAGGTGAAAAAGTTGCACTTATTGGTGGAAATGGTGTTGGTAAATCTACTCTTTGTAAAATCATAATGGAGGAGATGCAACCTACTGCTGGTAAAGTTAATTGGGGTGCTACTATCGAGAACTCTTACTTCCCACAAGATACTGCTGATATTATCGAGGGTGAAGGTACACTTTATGACTGGTTACGTGGCTTTGATCCTAAACGTGATATTGCTGAAATTCGTAACTGTCTTGGTAGAATGTTATTTAATGGTGAGCAGCAAGAAAAAGGTGTTAAATCTATCTCTGGTGGTGAAAAACATAGAATGATGCTTAGTAAAATGATGCTAGAGGGTGGAAACTTTTTAGTTCTTGATGAGCCTTCAAATCACCTTGACCTTGAGGCTATTGTTGCACTTGGTGAAGGCCTTTTAGACTTTAAAGGCAATGTAATCTGTGTATCTCACGATAGAGAGCTACTTGATGCATTTGCTTCACGTATAATCGAAATTCAAGCTGATGGTTCACTTATAGACTTTAAGGGCTCTTATGAAGAGTTTGCAGAAGCTAGAGAAAAGGGTAATATCTAATGGCAAAGTACAAGAAATTTCTTGGACTTGGCATAGCAGGTAACTTTGCACTTCATCTCACTCAAGCTGGAGAAGATGAAGATTTCAAAGATGTGATTACTGCTGATGAAGCAGCTCCAAAAGGTATGTTTCCTTTCTTCTTACCAAGACAACAAAATCCAGTAAATCAAGCTGAACTTCATGCTAAAAAGATACTGACAACTTACCCTCTCGGTGTTGATAATATTAAGCTTCCAAAAGAAGATCTAAACGTTCAAGCTGAGCCAGAAGTTGGACTTATTTGTGATTTAAAGTACACAACAGGCAGACTTTCTAAAATAACGCCAAGATACTTCGGTGCCTATAATGACTACTCTATCCGCGTCAAAGGTGCTACAAAAATAAGCGATAAAAAAAACTGGGGACATGAGACGAAAGGCTTTTCAAACAACATCATAGAAATAGATAAATTTAGTGAAGGTGGAAACATCGACAACTACTCTATTTGCAGCTTTTTAAGACGTGATGGTGAAGTTCACGCGTATGGTGAAGATGTTGAGTTAACGGGATATAGTTATTTTCATGAAAAATTAGTTGATTGGATGTTAAATCAGATTAACACTCAAGAAGACTTTGGTCCACTTGAACCTTTAAGCGAGTATATTCATGCTTGCGATAATCCATCTGAAGCTATTATAAGCATTGGCGCAACACGTTATACAGAGTTTGGAGAAAAAACATTTTTAAAGCCAAATGATGAGTCTATTGTTATCGTTTATAACCATACGAAAATTAATTCTGCTGATGTACTAGAGTCTGTTAAAGCTTCTAAATATGATAATGAAAACATGAGTGTTTTAGCACAAAAAGTAATCTAGTTGCAAACAGGTATCTACGAACATTATAAAGGTAATCGATATAAAGTTATAGATACTGCTAAACATAGTGAAACAGATGAACTTCTAGTCCTTTACAGACCTATGTATGGAGATGGAAATTTATGGGTCAGACCATTTGAGATGTTTTTTGAAAAAGTTACAGTCAATGGTGCTTTAATTCCTCGTTTTAAATATATTGGAGATACAGATGAGTAGAGGTAAAAAACTAGACTTTTTTATCGGTGCAGATATTGATGATAGTTGGGCTCAAATACAGTCTCCTAGAAAAACTACAATCTCAAATGAAATCATAGAACCGTCAAAACACTTTTTAGTCTTTGCAAAAGAGAAACGCAGAGGTAAGACTGTTACTCTTGTTGGTGAGTTTCAACTCTCACGTGAGGATGCAAACGCAACTCTCAAATCTTTAAAGAAAAAACTTGGTTGTGGTGGAAGTTACAAAGATAACTGGATGGAGTTTCAAGGCGAGCTAAGAGATAAACTTCGAGACCTTCTAGTAAAAGAAAACTTTAGGTTTAAACACTCTCACTAAGCACTAATTTCATTAATACTCTGAGTCTTTGCCTCACTTACATTTGAAGTGATTACATATCTATCTCTTCCCGTCTCTTTAGCTTCATATAGCATCTCATCAGCACGTGATATTAAGATATCTTCATTCAGAGCATCATCCGCTATACAACAAACAACACCTATAGACATTGTAAGATATTGATTCACTTTTGAACTCTCATGTTTAATCTCTCTACCTCTCACAGCATCACAAATTTCACGAGCAAGTTTTGCACTATTTGATTCATCAGTCTGAATCAAAAGAACACCAAACTCCTCGCCACCAAGTCTAAATACAAAGTCAGCTGGTCGCCTAAGTGTCTCTTTTAAAACTTTGGCAACAGATTTAAGTGCTTCATCACCCTTGACATGTCCATATGTATCGTTGTATTGTTTAAAAAAATCTATATCTAGCATCATAAAAGTAATGTAACTATTATTTCGTTTTGCCCTTTTCATCTCTCTGTCATAAATCATATTGAAATATCTTCTATTATGTAGTCCTGTTAAAGAATCTGTATATGAGACATTTTCAAGCTTTTTATTTGCACGACGTAGCTTTTTAGTTGCTTCTTCTAGTTTTGTGTGGTCTTTTTGAATACTACTAAATACATAAAGAGAGATACCTAATATACTCATAATTATTAAGATTAGGAATATCCCTAATTGAACAATAGTATTGTTGTAACTTTGTAAAAACTTCTTTCTCTCATAGTTTGCAATATTTATTTCATAATTTATTAGTTTTTGAATTACAATATCTATATGTGAGACTTTTTTTTCTAATGCCATTAAGGATAGCTGACTCAAATCTGTATCTCTTAAAGTTTCTTTTAAAATTCGTATGAAATAGTTGTTAATAGAGTTAATTTCAAGTGATACATATTCCAAATATTGAAGTTCATCATCCCTTTTAAAATGCGATTCATATTCTTTCCATATTTTTTTGATTTTTAATAGTGACTTTTCGATAGAGACTACTGCTTCAAAAGAGTTAATTTCCTCTCTTTTTACTTTGTGTACAGTTGTAGCTAAGCCAATATGATATGTCTGAATAATATCGTTTAGTTCTGTAACGGGGACTAAAGAACCAAAGTAAAGTGAGTCAATGTTTTTTTTCATTGAATTCATATGCATACTACCCATAATTCCAACAGTTATAAGTCCTATCGTAGTGAGTACAAAAAGAAAAAATAATTTACTTCTTAACTTTAGTGCTTCTAAAAACTGCATAAGCCTCCCTCTGTTTATATGACTACTCAAGCATAACTTATTCCATCATCATATTTGTGTGATTAAATAACTTAAAATTATCAAACGTATAAAAATAGTGCTACTATTATTCCCAAATTAAACTCATCTTAAATAATATTTATAAATTGTTGATGTAAGTCATTGTCAATTAATATTAGTAGTGATATCATCTATACTGTTAACGGACACCTTAACAAACCGAAGTATTTCATTATTTTAGATTGTTATATTTCAACAAATATTATCAAATAGGAGAAAATATGTCACTTTCAAGAAGAGAATTTCTTAAGAGTTCAGCGGCAGCATCAGCTGCAGCAGCTATCGGTATGACTGTACCTGCTGAACTAGAAGCGGCAGCTGAGAAGGCTGAAGGCAGTTGGAGATGGGACAAGGCAGCTTGTCGTTTCTGTGGTACTGGTTGTGGTATTATGATGGCTACGAAGAACGGTAAAATCGTTGCTGTTAAAGGAGATCCTGCAGCTCCAGTAAATCGTGGTCTTAACTGTATTAAAGGTTACTTTAATGCTAAGATTATGTACGGTGCAGATAGACTTACTCAACCTCTACTACGTGTAGGCGCTGATGGCAAGTTCGATAAAAAAGGTAAGTTCGCTCCAATTAGTTGGGAGAGAGCATTTGATGAGATGGAAGTCAATATCAAAAAAGCACTTAAAGCAAGTGGACCTGAGGGTGTAGCAGTATTTGCATCTGGTCAGTACACTGTTATGGAAGGCTATGCAGCACAAAAGATGATGAAAGGTGGATTCCGTTCAAACGCAATCGATCCTAATGCTCGTCACTGTATGGCATCTGCAGTTGTTGGTTTCTACCAAACTTTTGGTATTGATGAACCTTCTGGTTGTTATGATGATATCGAACTTACTGATACAATCGTATCTTGGGGTTCAAACATGGCAGAGATGCACCCGATCCTATGGTCTCGTGTAACTGACAGAAAACTTTCTGATCCTGAGAGAGTTAAGGTTATTAATATCTCTACTTATAGACACAGAACTTCAGATTTAGCTGATGAAGAGATTATCTTCACTCCTAATACTGACCTTGCAATGTGGAACTATATCGCTAGAGAAATCGTTTATAACAACCCTGAGTCAATTGACTGGGATTTTGTTAAGAAACATATCGTTTTCGCTGCATCACCTGTAAACATGGGTTATGGTATGAGAAGAACTGGTGAGAAATCACTAAAAGACGGTAAGTATACTGCTGCAGAGATGGAGACTATTAGTCAAGAGATGAAACATGTTGTTTCAGCTGGAGAAGCACCTGCTTTAGAACCATATGGTTATAAAGAAGGCGATGTAATGGTTAACAAACCAGCTGGTCTTAAGCACTGGGAAATCTCTTTTGAAGAGTACAAAAAATTCCTAGCTCCATACACACTTGATTATGTAGCTAAAATCTCAAAAGGTGATCCAGATGAGGACATCAATGAGTTCAAAAGAAAACTAAAATTAATGGCTGACCTTTACATTGAAAAAGGAAGAAAAGTTGTTTCTTTCTGGACAATGGGTATGAATCAGCATACACGTGGTACTTGGGTAAATACTCTTGCATACAACGTTCACTTCTTGCTAAATAAACAAGCTCTTCCAGGTTCAGGTGCGTTCAGTCTTACTGGTCAACCTTCTGCTTGTGGTACAGCTCGTGAAGTTGGTACATTCTGTCACCGTCTACCGGCTGATATGATGGTTAAAAATCCTAAGCATAGAAAAATTACTGAAAACAGATGGAAAATTCCTGAAGGAACTCTAAATCATGTAGGTAACCAACACATTATGAAAATCCACCGTGATATTGAAGATGGTGTTGTTAAATTTGCATGGGTAAATGTTTGTAACCCTTATCAAGATTCTGCGTCTGCAACTCACTGGATTAAAGCGGCTCGTGAAATGGATAACTTCATTGTAACTTCTGACGGATACCCAGGTATCTCTGCAAAAGTTTCTGACCTTATCTTACCATCTGCTATGATTTATGAGAAATGGGGAGCTTATGGTAATGCTGAGCGTCGTACTCAACACTGGAGACAACAAGTACTTCCAGTAGGTGACGCGATGTCTGATACATGGCAATGGGTAGAGCTTTCTAAGCGTTTCACTGTTGGCGATGTATGGGGTGCTCAACCGCTTCGTGGGGGCAAGTCTCTTAAAGATGTTAGACAAGCAGCTTATGCTATGGGTTATACTGATAACACAACTATGTATGAGATTCTTTTTGCAAATAAAGAAGCTCAGTCTTACAAAATTGATACTAAATCATTCCCTCAAGAAGGTTATGATAACTCTGAGTGTAATGGTGATAGCAGAAATGTTGTTGGATCTGATGGTAAAGTTTTCAAAGGTTATGGTTTCATGATTCATGAGTACCTATTTGAAGAGTATGCATCATTTGGTCGTGGTCACGGTCACGATTTAGCTGACTTTACTACTTACCATAGAGTTCGTGGACTTAAATGGCCAGTTGTTGATGGTAAAGAGACTCAGTGGAGATTTAACTCTAAATATGATCCATATGCAGCTAAACAAACTAAAGAATCAGGTAATTCACATGCATTCTATGGTGGATTAGCAAAAGCTCTTACACAGGGTGATTTAAGAGGGATCAAAGACAAAAAGAAAAAATCGCTTAAAAACAAAGCGAAAATCTTTGCACGTCCATATATGGATCCACCAGAAATGCCAGATGCTAACTACGATACGTGGTTATGTACAGGTCGTGTACTTGAACACTGGCACTCAGGGACTATGACTATGCGTGTACCTGAACTATATCGTGCAGTTCCAGAAGCTCTATGTTATATGCATCCAGCTGATGCTAAAACAAAAGGCCTTAAACAAGGTGGACTATGCTGGGTTGAATCACGTCGTGGTAAAGTAAAAGCAAGAGTTGAAACTCGTGGTAGAAATAGACCATCTCGTGGACTTGTATTTGTTCCATGGTTCGATGAAAAAGTATTTATTAACAAAGTATGTCTTGATGCAACATGTCCGCAATCAAAACAGACAGACTTTAAAAAATGTGCTGTAAAAATTTATAAAGCATAGTAAAATAGATTTAAAATAAGGAAAGATTCGTTTTGAGCGAAAACAGACCTGAAAATAAAAAGAAAAAACAACCATTAAGTGATAGACGAAAGTTTATTCTCAATATGGCTAGGGGTGCAGGCCTCGCTACTATGGGTGGATTTATATGGAGTGCTTATGTAGATGAAGTTACGGCTTCAACTCTTATCCTTCGTCCACCAGGTGCCATTAAAGAGGATGATTTTCTTAAAACATGTATCAAGTGTGGACTCTGTGTTGAAGCGTGTCCATACGATACACTATTACTTGCTAAACCGGGAGATAATAAGCCTTTAGGAACTCCATTTTTTGTACCTAGAGATATTCCTTGTTATATGTGTCCAGATATTCCATGTGTACCAGTATGTCCTACTGGTGCATTAGATGAAGCTAGCGTTTCAACTGATGGAGTTTTAGATATTAATATATCTGATATGGGCCTTGCAGTAATTGATGATAACAGCTGTATTGCATTTTGGGGAATCCAGTGTGATGCTTGTTACAGAGCTTGTCCTTTATTGGGTGAGGCAATTACTATTGAGTACGAAAAAAATGAAAGAACTGGTAAGCATGCTTTTATGAAACCTATTGTTCAAACTGACGTATGTACAGGTTGTGGAATGTGTGAAAAAGCTTGTGTAACTGAAAAACCGGCAATATTTATATTGCCAAGAGACGTAGCTGAGGGAAAAGCTGGTAATTACTATATTAAGGGTTGGGATAAAGAGGATGAAAAGCGTTTAGAAAATGCTAAACCCATCAATACCAAAACAAGATTAAGTGAAAAATCAGCAATGGACTCTTTGAATGATGGTCTGGAGGATTTATATTAATGGCAACATTATGGAATAATTACAGATACCTGATTTTAAGAAGAGTGACTCAGATAGGACTTATGGTTCTTTATTTTGGAGCCAATGCGTGGGGATGGACTATCCTTATGGGAAACCTTAGTTCATCTATAATTTTAGATTTTATACCGATGAGTGATCCATATGCAGCACTGCAAATGCTAGCTGCAGGAGCTGTTTTAGCAACAGATTTACTTATTGGTGTAGCTGTAGTTACTATATTTTATCTACTAATTGGCGGTCGTGCCTTTTGTAGTTGGGTTTGCCCTATAAATTTAATAACTGATGCAGCAGCAGTTCTAAGAAGAGTGACAGGCATTGACCGTGTACAAGGCTTAAAACAACCAGCATCTCGTAATATGAGATACTGGATTTTAGCTCTAAGTTTGATAATCTCATTTATAATGGGAATAACAGCTTTTGAGTTTATATCACCGATATCTATGGTTCATAGAGGTATTGTGTTTGGTTTAGGATTTGGTTGGGCAGCGATGCTTATAATTTTTCTTTTTGATCTATTTGTTCTTAAGAATGGATGGTGTGGGCATGTATGTCCACTTGGAGGATTTTATTCACTAGTTGGTAAATTTAGTCTAATAAGAGTACACCATCTTGAAGAAAACTGTACTTTATGTATGAAATGTAAGGTTGTTTGTCCTGAGAGTCAAGTATTACACATGATTGGTAAAGAGAGTTTACCTGTTATATCTGGAGAGTGTACAAACTGTGCCAGATGTATTGAAGTATGTGATGATGATGCCTTGGAATTCTCAATCAGAAATTTAGCAAATAATAAGAAAACGGGAGAAAATAATGAAAACAATGAGTAAGATAACAATTGGTTTAGTTGCTGCAACACTACTGTTTGTTGGTTGTAACGAAAGTGCAACTCCAGCAGGTAGTAATGGTGTTGGAAAGACTGTAACTGAAGAGTCACTAGGTTTAAGAAAGACTGATTTATATTCAGAGGCAAGTGATACTTTTGGTGATGAAGCAAAATATAGTAAAGCTGCTGCAGGAACTAGTCAAAGAATCAAAAGAGCATTTCAAGATGCTCCTCCAATGATTCCACACGATACTGAAGGTATGGTACCAATCACAATCAGTGATAATCAGTGTACTGGATGTCATATGCCAGAAGTTGCAAGTTCTATGGGTGCTACACCAATCCCAAGTTCACACTTTACAAACTTTAGACCAAGTAGTAGTTATGCAGTAAAAGGTCTAAATACATCAGATGGTACACTATCTCATATCTCTATCAAGAAAGAGGATAAGTTAGTTGGTGCAAGATTCAACTGTACACAATGTCATGCTTCACAATCTGGAGACGCTTTAGCAGTTGAGAACACTTTTGAAGCTGTTTATACAAGTGCAGATGGTGCTAGTAGATCTTCTTGGAGTGGTACTAAACTAATGGAAGGAATCGATACTACTAAGTAGTAATAGATTTAATGGAAAGAAGAGAGCTTTTTAGCTTTCTCTCTTCCTCACTTAAAAGTGGCGGAGTAGAGAAAGAAATAATTATTAGACCACCCTATTACAGCGATATAACTGCATTTGATACAGAGTGTCAAAACTGTGACGGTAAATGTGCCACTTTGTGCCAAGAGCAAATTATAATAATAGGCGAAGATAAAACACCAAGACTAAATTTTTCAAATGGCGGATGTACATATTGTGATGATTGTGCAATAGCTTGTGAGCCAAATGTTCTTCGTATTGAAGATAGAATCTTGATTGATGCGGGTATTCGTATCAATGAATCTACATGCATGAGTTGGAGTGGAGTTATGTGTTTTTCATGTAAGGATCCATGTCTTGAAGATGCTATAGAGTTTAAGGCTATGTTTATGCCAACAATTGATCAAGAAAAGTGTACCTCATGTGGGTTTTGTATAAGCAGATGTCCAAGTACTGCAATTGATATAAAGGTAATTTCATCATGATAAAATTATTTACGATACTTATTCTAATAACATCTCTCTATGGAGCTAATATTCAAAAACCTATTGCACAATATATCTCGAGTGGTGCTGTAATAGACATAGTATATAAAGATGATAGACTTTATAGTGCAACTGATGCTAGCTGTGTAGATATTTTTGATACAAAAACTAAAAAAATTATTCAAAAGATTAAAGTTTCACAGGTAAAAGATTTTATGGGTGATTTTATTGACTCTAAAGTCTATTCAGTTGATATTATTAAAAATAAGATACTTATTCTTTCTCAAGCACAAAAAGGTGCTAGACGTGTACATATTTATGAGAATAATAAGCTTGAACTATATATTCCATATACAGATGGCTTATTTATCGCAAAAGCAAAGTTTATAGATGAAAACACTATCATCTTAGGACTTCTTAGTAATGAAATCATTTCTTATGATTTAAAAAATAAAAAAATAAACTATAGAGTCTCTGTTTCTCAATCAAAATTTTCTAATTTTGTTTTAAATGAAGATAAAAGTGAAGTAATTGTTGCAGATGAGAGTGGTGACTTAAAGATACACTCAACAAAAGATGCTTCACTTTTAAAAGAACTTAGTGGACAAAATCTAGATAACGTATTTCAAGTGGATGCTAAAAATGGAATCATTGCAACCGCTGGACAGGATAGACGTGTCGTCATCTATGCACCTAAGTTCAACTCTGCCTATTATGAACATGCAAAGTTTCTCATTTACAGTGTAGGACTGAGTCCAAGCGGAAAAATTGTTGGCTATGCAAGTGATGAAGACAATAATGTTGCTCTATTTAATACAATTACGAAAGCTAAACTTGGTATATTTGGTGGCAATAAAATGACACTTTCTAACATTCTCTTTATCAATGAAAAAGAGTTTTTTGTAGCAAGTGATGATAAAACAATTAATCTATACAAAATCAAGTAAAGGATAGTCAATGCAATACAGTGAAAGTGAATTTTTAATAGAAACAGAAGTACCTCAAGATGAGCTTATAATCTCAAGAACTGACTTAAATGGTAATATCACTTATGCAAATGAAACATTTTGTGAGATAAGTGGCTATGAAATAGATGAACTTATAGGTAAACCACATAATATTGTTAGACATCCAGATATGCCAAGTGCTGCGTTTAAAGATATGTGGGAGACGATACAGAGCAAAAAACAGTGGATTGGCGTAGTTAAAAATCTTCGTAAAGACAGAGGTTACTATTGGGTTCAAGCCATAGTATCTGGTGTTCATAAAGATGGTGAGTTAGTTGAGTATAAATCTTTAAGAACTCCAATTACTTATGATGAAAAACTCCAACATCAAAGATTATATGATAAAATGCGCCAAGATAACGGTGAAAAAATAAGAAAAGTAATTTACGAATAAATAGATAAAATAAAATTAAGGAATAAAATATGAATATATCAAGTATAGTAGTACAAACAATGCCTCAGTATTTAGATGAAGTTGTAGAAGCTTTAAAAAACACTCCTGAGTGTGATTACCACCTTCATGATGAAAAAGGTCGTATCATTATAACTATTGAAGGAGAAGGCGTATCAGAAGAGCTGAAAAAACTCTCAGTTATCGAAGCTATACCTCACGTAATTGCTGCTGATATGCAGATGGCTTACTCTGAAGATGAACTTGATGCACATATGGAAGTTATAAACAATGCAGATGTAGTTCCTAAGATGTTAAATGATGACGATATAGATCCTAGAGATATAGTATATAACGGTGATTTGAAGAAGAAAGATTTAGAAGGTTTTGCTAAAACTTTTGATAATACTGCATTTAACCCTAACAAGGGTAATAGCTAATGGCTGTAGTATTTGAAGCATTAATCAAAATCAATGAAGAAGGTAAGTGGTTTGTAGAGCTTACTGATACTGTTGATGGTAGAGTTGCTGTTTGCGAAGACTTAGATGAGTTCTCTCAAAAGGTTGAAGATTTTGGTGGAGACTATGGTGGAAATATAGATGAAGTTAAATGGTCGAAAGAAGAAAATGTTCCTCCACACACTATGGATGAGATTAGATTAGAAATGTCTAAACATCAAGAAGAGATAGAAAAACAAAAAGCTGAGCAAGGCGAGTAATGCCAGTTGCTAATGCTATAGTTACAGATAAATATTTTGATCCAGCTGAGATAGCTGAGCATCTAAAGAATGTCGAGTATATTATTATGGCAGCTCCTGCCCCAGAGCGCTTTACTCAAACACCTATTCAATTTACAATCTTTTTAAATACTGCAGATAAACTACCTAATGATGTAAAAGAAGCAGTTTTAGATAAATTTTTAGAAGAGAATGGCATAAAAAATCCAGCTGAGATTATGAGTCAACTTATGCCAGTTGGTTTTTCTATGAGCCAGCAAGATACGCCAATGCCTCTTTTACTTATTAAACCAGAAGATCAGCAGAGTATTCCTTACAAACTAATGCATGTAATTGACTTTTTAGCAGATTCAGATAATTTCTTTGAAGCTAAGCAAGAAAAATTAACTGGTTGGACGTATAGTTACAACAAAGAGTAGACTTTAGCAACGGCAGTATCAGTATTGCGTGCCAGAAGCTCTACTTCTTCAATACTTTTTACAATACCTTTTGAAAGATTTTTACAAGCATTTTTAGTTACTAAAATATCATCTTCAATTCGAATCCCAATCCCACGATATTTTTTAGGTACATCTTTGTCATTTTTATCAATATATATACCAGGTTCTATAGTTAAAACCATTCCAGATTTAAATGGAATCTCTTTGCCATTTTTATATTTGTATGGGGCCTCATCATGAACATCTATACCCATCCAATGCCCTATTCCATGAGGATAGTACTTTTTATATAACTCTTTTTTTATAACATTCTTTAAAGAGCCATTTAAAATCCCAAGATCAATCATACCTTTACTCAGTAGCTTTACAGCTCTTATTTGAAGTTCACTGCGTTTAACACCAGGTTTTATCATTTTTATTATTTTTAACTGAGTTTTCAAAATCATATTGTAAAGCTTTTTTTGAGGAGGTGTAAATACTCCATTTACCGGTATTGTCCTCGTTATATCACTAGCATAGTACTTATACTCACAACCAGCATCTATAAGAATAAGCTCATCTCTCTTCAACTTCTGATTATTATCTATATAGTGTAGAGTATTGGCAGCGTTTCCACAAGCCACAATAGATGTATAAGCATCACTATAGGCACCCTTACGTTTAAACTCATACTCTATCTCTGCTTGAAGTTGATACTCATACTTCAATGATGAAGCTATATTCATCGCTTTATGATGAGCATCTTTTGTAATAGAGATAGCTTTTTTTATTAGCTCTATCTCTGCATTAGACTTTATCAGTCTCATATTTTGAACTAAAGAAGATATATTGTCAAAAGATTGAATCTCTTTTGAGTACCTCTTTAAAACTTTTACTTTTGAATAATCAAGCTTAAAATCATAATAGAGTGCTTTTTTATTTACTAAGTACTCTTTGAGTTTAGCATTAAACTCTTCATACTCATAAACTTCATCAACTAAAAATCTTCCTTTAGCCTCATCTGTACCCAATCTTTTTCCATTCCATAACTCTTGCGTTTTATCTTTTTTTGCAACAAAAAGTATAGTTTTTACTTGTTTACCTTTTTTGAAAAAAACTAAACAAGACTTATCCTCTAAAAATCCACTAAGATAGTAGAAGTTACTATCTTGTCTAAAAGGATACTCTGTATCATTTGAACGAGTCTTATATACTGAACTAAAAACTACTCCAACAGAGTGCTTGGATAGCTTTGAGAGCAGTTTATCTCGGCGTTTTTTATACTCTACCTCTTGAATCACTTACAAACCTCACTAAACCATTTACCACTATTTTTAAGAACATTTCCTAGTGCAATATTTAGGTGTTTCACACCAGCATCTGAATTTATACTATCTACTTCCATTTTTGACTCAAAGGTTTTTGTTGCAAGTACTTTACTTGATTTTACATCTATCAGTGTTAAGTTTATACGGACCTGTACAAAAGACTCTTTTTCATCTTCAGAAAAATACTGCATAAAGTCTTCTATATTTGTCTCTAGCAGTAGTCCATTTTTACTTCTAGATTTTGAGATTTGAACATTTTTAAAAAGTTTTGTTGATTTAATATACTCTGAAATTTCAGCACTTATCGCTCTATTTGGGGACTCTGCCCACTGCGATTGTGTAAATGTATACTGCTTGTGAGGACCTTGTCCATAGTTCATATCATGAGTCATGAGAAAAGTTGAACTAAATGCTTGAGCAATCTTTAAGGAATCCTCTCTGCATCCTGTTTGAGTAAAAGTAGAAGGTATAGTCACTGCATTAATTCTATACTCTGAAACTGCTGGTATAGTTGTTGAACAACCTATTAATAAAAAAGTAATTATCGCTATAAACAGTAACTGCATTTAGTTTTCTCCTGGAGCTTTTTTAATCTCTTCTTGTTTAAACAATATATCACTTGGACTTCTATCATACTGATTAAGAGTGTCTTGTAGTTTAATCATTAAGTCTTGCATATCTAAAAGAGTATTATTTATTGTAGGTACTATGTCCAATGCTATCTCTTTCACATTAAACTCACCACTTGAAACTGCTCTTTTTATCTCATCCATAGAACTTCTAATACCTAAATAGCTATTCATAATTGATGCAAAAGAGTTATCAATTTTACTTTCCCACTCTATACTTTTATCCACAAATATATCTATTTTAGGCATCATTCTATCAAGCTTATTGCTAAAAGATTCAAGATTTTTTGCACTTCTGTGAAGAGAAATTATTGTTTTTTCATCTAGTAATCTATCTAATTTATTCATAAAACTCGCACTTTTTGTAAGCAGAAGCTTTATCTGTTCTTGATTCTTCTCATTTAATAACTGCTCAGTTTTACTCAATGTTCTAGCAAGTTTTGAAGAGACTGAACCCAGTGAATTTTCAAAATCTTCAAAAAATGATGGTACAGTTTTTATAACAGGATACTCTTCATCACCCTTACAAGTAAGTTCTAGGGCATTATTCTCGCCAAGACTTAGATTGATGTAACTAAGCCCCGTAATACCTTGCGCAGTAAGTCTAGCAACGGTACTCTCTTTAATTGGTGTTGACTTAAGGATTGTTACTTGAACCTCTACTCTTTCCGTATTATTTGGACTAATACGAAGGTGTGATACTTTTCCTACATTTATTCCTCTGTACTTCACAGGAGCATCCACATTCAATCCTAAAACAGATTCATCAAAATAAATGTTGTATCTTGTAGTTTCTGTCTCAACGGTAGGCTTTAATAACCAGTAACTAAAGCCTAGAATCATTGCTAAACCGATTAGAACTAAAAATCCAACAAGAGTATAATTTACTTTATTATTCATTATATTTTCCAAAAAAAGTTTTTATAAAAGGACTGTTCGATTCACTTATTTTATCTAAAGTTCCCTCATAAGCTATCTTTTTATTATCTATGATTGCTACTCTGTCAAGTGTATCATAAATTGATTGTAAATCGTGTGAAACCATTACAATACTGAGACCTAAAAGAGAACGTAACTCCAAAATAAGAGAGTCAAAATCTCTCGCAGAGATTGGATCAAGTCCACTTGTTGGTTCATCCAAAAATAGAAGTTTTGGATCCATTGCAAGAGCACGTGCAAGTCCAGCTTTTTTCTTCATACCACCACTGATTTGTGATGGATACAGATGTGCATCATTTATATTTAAACCAACAATATTTATCTTAAACGCAACTATCTCATCTATCATTTTTTTAGATAAGTCTGTATACTCTATAAGTGGCAATGAAATGTTTTCTGCTATTGTAAGTGAAGAGAAGAGTGCTCCAGCTTGAAAAAGAACACCCCACTCTTTTCTAAGAGTTTGTGCATCATCCTGATTTATATTACTTAGACTATGCCCTAAAATATCTATATCTCCATGATGAAACTTTTGAAGCATTACCATCTCACGTAATAGCGTTGTTTTACCGCATCCACTTGGGCCTAAAAGACCATAAATTTCACCCTCGTTTATACTCAGGGTTAATCCATCATGGACTATTTTATCATCAAAAATAGTTTTAATATCTCTTACTTGAATAATTTTTTGCATCATTATATTCCCAAATTTGTGAGCATTATTGAAAAAATTGCATCACAAACAATTACAGCAAAAATAGACTCAACTACACTCTTAGTAGTATTAAAACCAATACTCTGTGTATCATTTTTTACCATCAATCCTCTATAAATACCTATAGTTGCAATTAAAAATGCAAAAAACGGTCCTTTAATAATTCCTATAAAAAAGTGCTTTGCAGCGACCACTTCGTTAAATCTTTCTAAAAATAATTGTGTACTGATACCAAGATCAAGATTGGCAACTACCATACCACCTATAACTCCCATAATATCTGCTATAAAAATCAGAATTGGCATAACTATCATGAGAGCGAGTATTCGAGGTAAAACCAAAAATCTATGTGGAGAGAAACCCATTGTACGCATTGCATCAAGCTCTTCAGTTATCTTCATAGCACCAATTTGAGCGGTAAATGCAGAACCACTTCTACCAGCTATAACTATCGCTGTGATAAGAGGTGCTAACTCTCTAAGAATTGATATACCAAGCATATCGACAATAAATATGTTTGCCCCATAAATCTTCAATTGAAATGCGGATTGATAAGCAACTACAAGACCTATTAAAAAACTTGTCAATGCAATAATACCAATAGCTTTTACACCACTCTCATTTATCTCAAAAGCTATCTCTTTAAGTCTAAAATTTTTAAAAGAGCTCAGATAGTGTATTTTTGTAGCAAACAGCTCACCTAAAAATGATATGAAAGATAAAAAACCTATCCAATGTTTATATACATATTTACCAAGAGACTCTATAAATTTAGTCTCTTTTTTTTGTTTTAAAGGTTTATACATACTTTTTTTTCTTTTGACAAGTTCTAAAGTATCTAAAGTAGCCTTATCGTTGGTTATAGATAAAACTTCAATACCATTATTTGAAAATGATTTATAAATATTGTCTAAGAAAATAGCTGCAGCAGTATCTAAATAAGTTAATTTTTCTAAATTTATTTCTAGTTTAGATATATTTGTAAAAGGAATAGACTCTACTGTTTTTTGATGATTAGCTAGAGTGAAGAGAGTAAGCTCACCTGAAAATTCCAGTATAAGCGTACCATCTGTGTGTATAAGTTTAAGTGAAGAGTTACTCATTATATATGAGACTAAAAATCTCTTTCTAATAATTTGTCTACTTTTAAGATTGTGATAATTCTATCCTCTTGCTTACCAACACCATCAATCATAGTATCATCACCATTAATTGTCTCAGGTGCTGGTCCAATATTCTCTTTTTTAATTCTAATTGCCATTGTTAATCTATCTATAACAAAACCAGCAACTTCATCACCTTGCTTCAAAACAAAGACTCTTGTCTCATCATTATGATTTTTCGTAGGTAGCCCAAACTTAACTCTTAAGTCAATGAGTGGAATTACAGAACCACGAAGATTAAATACACCAAGAACATAAGGAGGAGTCTGCGGAACTCTAGTCCATCCAATAGGTTTAATAATTTCTTGAATACTTAAAATAGGTACAGCATACTCTTCTTCACCAATTACAAATCCAACTAACTGAACTATATCATCTGACTGATCAAGAGTATCCGCGTTTTTCTGTTCGCCTTGCTTATTAATAATTTGCTTTAATTTATCACTCATTATAAGAACTCCGATTTAAAGTTAACATTTCTTTGAACTACACTAGATAAGTAGTCAGAAGAGTAAGGTTTTGTTATATACTCAACCATTCCAGATTCAACACCACGCATACGATCAGATTTACCTGTTCTTGATGTTACTGCAATCAGAGGTAAATTTTTGTATCTATTGTACTTTTTAATCTCGGTAGCTAAAGAATAACCATCCATTCTAGGCATCTCAATATCTATGAGTAAAGCATCGAAATTATACTCACCCGCTTTTAAAATATTAAGTGCTTCTTGTCCATCACTAGCTTCTACAAGAGTTACTCCAAGAGGTTCAAGTGCTTTTCTCATAATCATTCTATCAGTTTTTGAATCATCAACAATCATAATAGTATAATCACTCGGCTTTGTTTTCTCATTTGAACCTCCTCCAGCAGTAGAATCTTCAATCATAGCTGTTGCTTTGACACCTTTTGCCATGTCCATAAGAGCCACTACATCACAAATAAGGGTAACACCACCATCACCGCGGATAGTAGCACCTGCGATACCTTCAATCCCTTTAAGATAGTCTCCTAAAGATTTAATAACTATCTCTTCTTGTCCAACTAAAGTATCAACAATAAGTCCAAGTTTACTGGTACCAAGCCCAAGAACAACAACATAAGCATGTTCACTTGCATCTAATATACGCTCTACTTCAAAGATATCACCTATATGCACAAGAGATAAAACTTCATCACGAAGTCTCATCACGGAACGGCCTTCAACTGTATATATCTCATCTTTAGAAATTCGAACTGTCTCTAAAACTGATGATAGCGGAATAGCATAATGTTCCTCTTGAACACCGACTAAAAGAGCCTGAATAATTGCAAGAGTTAGAGGAATTTTTAGCTTTATAGAACTACCAGATCCTTTTTCACTCTCAATATCTATAATACCATTCACTTTTTCTATGTTTGTTTTTACAACATCCATGCCAACACCACGTCCTGAAACATTAGTTACAGCCGCAGCAGTTGAAAAACCTGCTTTCATAATAAGACTAAAAGCCTCTTTATCACTCATGCTATCGGCTTCTTTTTCAGTAATAATACCATTAGAGAGTGCTTTATTTTTTAATACCTCTACATCAAGACCCTTACCATCATCATCAATCTGAATAACAATTTGGTTACCTTCATTATATGCTTTAAGTGAAATAGTTCCAGTTTCTATCTTCCCTGCAGCCAAACGTATATCCGGTGTTTCAATACCATGATCACATGAGTTTCTAATAATATGTACTAATGGATCACCTATCTCTTCAACAATTGATTTATCAAGTTCAGTCTCTTCACCTTCAATTTCAAGTTCAATTTTCTTATTTAACTCTCTACTTAAATCACGAATCATTCTAGGGAATTTATTAAAAACTTTACCGATTGGAAGCATTCTTGTTTTCATTACCGCGATTTGGAGGTCAGTTGTTACAAGTGAAACAATAGATACAACCTGATTTAACTCTTCTAAGAACTCTTCACCCTCGTAACGCTCTTCAACATCATCATTAATCTTAATAAGTCTGTTTTTAGCAAGAACTAGCTCACCTATAAGGTTCATTAAGTGATCAAGTCTTTTAACATCAACACGAATTGTCTGCTCAACTACGGCTGGTGCTCTTTTAGCAGGAGCTGCAGCTTTAGCATCATCACTTGGTGCTTCAGTTTTTACAGCTGCCGGTGGTGGAGGTGGAGGTGGAGCAGTAGGAGTTGCTTCAGCTTTAGGCTTTTCATCTGGAGATGGTGGAGCTTCTGGAACACTCTCCCCTGCAGCAATCTTCGCTGCACGTTTAGCTTTATCTTCATCTTGACGTTGATTTAAAAGTTTCTCAATTTCAGCTTCTAAATCATCAGGAGACATATTGTCATAATCCAAATCATCTTCAGCAGCCGGAGTTTCTTCAACTATCGTCTCTACTACAGGCGTATCTGAAACTGGACTATCCACTTCTTCTGAATTACCAGCAACTTTATCAAGTCTAGCAACACAAGCTGAAACATCTATCCCTGCATCTGCACTTGTATCACGAATAGTATTTAAAAGTGCTTTCATTAAATCAATAGACTCTAAAACAACATCCATAATATCTGGAGTAATAATTAGTTCACCATGTCTCGCTTTATTTAAAACATCTTCCATATGGTGTGTTAAATGAGTTAGAACATCAAAATTTAAAAATGATGAAGCACCTTTTACAGTATGTGCAACGCGAAATATTCCATTAAGAAGTTCTAAGTCTTCTGGAGTGTTCTCCAACTCAACTAAATCTTCATCTAGTTTTTCAACCAATTCAAAAGATTCAACTAAAAAATCCTGTAGTATTTCCTGAAATTCATCCATATTTATACTCCTACTTCATATGAGCACGAACAACACGTGCTACTTCATCATAAAATGTACTTGCTTCAAACTTAACTAAGTAAGCTTCTCCACCAGCCTCTAAACCTCTACCTTCACTAAAATGATCACTGATAGATGAATTAAAAACGATTGGAACATTAGAAAATCTTCCATCTTCTTTAACATTCGCTGCAAAATGAAAACCATCCATTCTTGGCATTTCAACATCAGAAATAATTAATTTTAGATGATTAGAAATATCATCTCCATATGTATCATATAGTCCCTCTAGTTTTTCTAAACCATCTTGTCCATCCATAGCTTCAACAACCTGAAATCCCATCTTAATTAGTGCTTCTTTAACTATTCTTCTCGCAGTTGAGCTATCATCGAGAACAAGTGCTAAACCAGAGAATGTCTCTAACTCATGTGGAATATTATCCACATCTGGTGAGTAAAGACCTAAATCTTGAACTACACTCTCTAAGTCAAGAATAAGAAGAACATTATCCCCTTCTATCTTTGTTACACCAGTAATTTTATTACCATCTACGGTACTTGAGTTACTCATAAAAGTTGCTGGTTCTATATCACCCCAACTAATTCTTCTAATTCTTTTTGCTTCATGAACAACAAACCCAATGAGAACATTATTAAACTCTGTAATAATAACTCTTGAACTATTTTCAAGACCTTCTGGCTCTTTAATACCCATCCATTTTGCCAAATTTACAACGGGAATCACAACATCTCTTAAATCAAAAATACCCTCAATATACTCAGGAGTGCTAGGCAGTTCTGTTAAAAATGGCACACGAATAATTTCACGAACCTTTGACACATTAATGCCGTAAATACCTTCATATACTTCACCATCTTGTTCGCTAAGTATACGAAAGTCAACAAGTTCCATCTCATTGGAACCAACTTTGAGTGAGTTATCATCCATTTTTATATATCCTTAGAGAAAATATTTTCTTCTAATAGTTCTTTATTTTGTAAAGATTTTACAGTAAAGTATCTTTGATTGCAAGCAAAAGCACCCAAATTTATATATCTAAATTTTGCGAAATCTAGCGACCTGTTTTGATGAAAATGACCCTCTATAAAAAAGTCACATATAAGCTTAGATGAAAGCCGTTCGTCTATGAATTCTTTAAAACCAACAAACTCTTTGCAATCATCTTTTTTACTTAAATATTCATCTAATTTATTTACTATATAGTGATTAAAGAGATTATCGATTGATTTTAAAATAGTAAGTACTATAGTGTTTCGTATTACAGCTGTATAAATTTTATAAAAGAGCCCTCCATCAAAATCTCCATGAGCTAGATATAAAGTTTTATCTTTATAGTTACATATAATAGGTTGCATTTGTATTGAAAAAACTTTAACTCTTGGAAATATACTTTGAAGATTAAAATCATGATTCCCTTCAAGATAGATTACTTCAATATGCTCTGAGATATCATTGATTAGTTCTATTATATTAGAATTTTTCTCATGAGTATATTCAACTTCACCAAACAGAGCATCAAAAATATCACCCATAAAAATTAGTTGTGTAGGCAGAAGTTTTTTTGAATGTATATCTTTAACTAGCCCTAAAAGTTCTGGCCTTAAATATGAGTAGTGTGCATCAGCTATTAAAAATGCACCCTCTTTTATTGTTATCACATTTTCTCTTTTTAGGGAACGTAAGCTATATTTGGAATTCCGGTATTCTCATCTAAACCCATCATAAGGTTTGCGTTAACAAGCGCTTGAGATGATGAACCACGAAGTAAGTTATCAATAGAACTTGAGATAAAAAGAAGATTCCCTTTTTGTTTTACATAGATGTCACAGAAATTTGTTCCAGCAGTATTTTTCATATCTACTGGATTTTTACTAATACGAACATAAGATTCATTTTTATAGTACTCTCTTAGCGTATCCTCTGCATCAAATTCACCCTGTGTTTGAATATAGATAGATGAAATCATTCCACGTGTTAAGGGTACTAAATGTGGTACAAAATTTACCTCATCAAACGAGATTCCCAACTTTTGAGCAATCTCTGGTGCATGTCTATGAAAAAATGGTTTATAAGCAAAAAGATTGTCATTTACATTTACAAAGTGCGTCACCTCATCAAGTTTTTTTCCAGCTCCACTCACACCTGTTTTAGCATCTATTATTATTGGCGTGCTCGGAACTCTTAAAGAGAGAAAAGGGAGAAGTCCTAAAATTGCAGAAGTTGGATAGCACCCTGGGTTTGCAACAAGTGAAGCTTTTTTTATCTCCTCACGAAACATTTCAGGAAGTCCGTAAACAACATTTTTTAGGTTATCTAAATCTGTGTGAGGACAGTAATACTCTTCATAAACATCTTGAGTAAGTCTATAGTCAGCTGAAAAGTCGACTATTTTAGTACCTCTTTTCATAAACGGCTTCACAAATGCCATTGCAGTTTTATGAGGTACTGCCAAAAATACTAATTCACAACAATCAGCACACTCATCTACATCTGCTTTTTTAACTTCAAGGGAACATACACCACTTAAAGATGGATGTAATTCATCAATTGTTGTTTCACCTGTAGAGTTTGCAACGTAGTGAAGATTAAATCTCGGATGGTTGATAAGCATTTTCACAAGCTCTAAGCCTGTATAACCACTAACCCCAATAATTCCTACATTAATTTTAGTGGCACTCAAAAATAATCTCCTGATATTTTACCTCATCAATTTCAAACTCTTTATTACCACCAGGAAGAGTGACTTTTACCTCATCACCCTCCTCTTTTCCGAGTAACTGTTTTGCTAAAGGTGAGCCAAATGATATAAGTCCCATATCTGGGTTAGATTCACATCCACCAACTATTGTATATGTTACTTCTTCATCAGAATCCATATCTGTCATAACAACAGTTGAACCAAAACTAATCTTTGCATGTTCAAGCTCGCTTGGGTCAACAATCTGAGAATTACCAAGTATCCCTTGTAGGTCTGCTAAACGATTATCAATATTTTTTTGCATCTCTTTTGCTGCATGATACTCTGCGTTTTCTTTTAAATCACCATGCTCTAGTGCATCTTCAATATCTTTTACACATTGTGGACGTTTAACTTGTTTTAAATCTTTTACTTCAGCTTGTAACTTCTCATAACCAAAGAGTGTCATAGGTTCTATGTTTTGCATGCTTATTCTCTTTTTATTAAATTATATTTTGTCTTATTATATCTAAAGTTTTTTTAAAGATGAAAGGTCAAACTTTACACTCTCACGTAAACATTGAATTTCAACAATACATCCACTTTTACTGACGATTTGAGCATCAAGAATATTTCTTAAAAGTAATATTTTTTCTTGCGTTTGTGGGTCATACGCGATTAGGGTTTCATCTTTAACAATAAAGAGTCGTCCACCTCCACAGCCATCGCCAACAATACCCTCACAGACTAAAGGTGAATCTAAATCAAAACCATCCATCATCTAAACAATCCTCTTTCGCTTCTTGTAAAAATTCTTTGTAATCAGTTGAATCTTTATCTAATACTATATACTCATCATGCGTGTAAGTTTTAAATGTTGTATCATCTAAACATTGACAAAGTTTTGTATCATTTGTATCACTACAGTGACTTAAAAGTACTTTTTTTTGCTCCTCATTCCATCCAAAATAACTCTTATACATCGGGTATAGAGTCCAAACCGCGAAACCAAATGTCAAAATAATATTTGTTATATACTCTTTTTTCTTCGTCTGGATATACTTTTTAATATCATATATTATTAATACTAAAAACACTATCTCTAATGTAATTATAAACCAGTCACTATCTAAAAAATCGAACATCTATTTCCTTAAAAATTTTATCGTCTCTGAACACATTGTAAGTCCAAACGCAGCAGTAACACCCATAAAACTGCCCTTCTCTTTCACAACAGCCTCTTCGGATGAAAAGATAACTTTATACTTCTTTTTAAAGCCGCGTTTACGAAGTTCGTATCGTATCTTTGAGCCAAATTTATCTCCGTAACTCTTCCAGATATCATCTACTTTTATCTGAGTTGGGTCAAGCCTCTTAGCTGAACCAAAAGAGGAGATAAGTTTTTTGTAACACTTTTGAGCAAGTGCAAGTTTCGCTTTTGTATCATCTATGGCATCTAAAACTAGGTCATACTCATCGAAGTCAAAATCCCATACCCAATCTTCATCTATTCTCACATTGAGTATTTTTATCTCAGGGTAATGTATTTGCAGCGCTTCAACTTTCACTTCATTTTCATGAAGTTCAGACCACATCTGACGGTTTTGATTTGTCTCATCATAGGTATCAAAATCTACTATAGTTATATTTTTAACACCACTTCTATAGAGACAATCAAGACAAAAACTCCCAACTCCACCAACACCTAAAAGTATGATATTTGCATCTTCAAGTTTAGAGAAATCATCTTTCACTAAAAGTTTTATACGGTCATGTTTACTCAAGGTTTTAATCTACCCATTCTTCAAGCAGGTGCATACTTTTATAAGCACTCAAATCAAGCATAATTGGAGTAACTGAAATCATTCCAGCTTCTACTGCTTCATAATCACTCATACCCTTTGCACCCTCACGTGGAGAAAAATCAAGTGGATGAAGTCCCAACCAGTAGTGCTCTTCCCCTCTTGGATTTCTATGAAGATGTGAATCATTTGCGTAAAATCTATACCCCGCATACGTTACTTGCATTTTAGCTTCAGTTGTGTCAGCTGGAATATTTACATTTAAAAACTCACGTGCTGGCAGAGGAAACTTACCCTCACGTATCTTTGTAACTAACTTTTTAATTGTCTTTTGCGCTAAAGAAAAATCTCCTGCAGGATTCGTAAAATCCATCACTTGGCTTATAGCGATTGATGGGATATCATGTAAAACTCCCTCCATCGCTCCAGCAGCTGTCCCGCTATAGGTTATATCTTCACCCATATTTGAGCCACGGTTGATACCACTCACTAGTAGGTCAGGTTTTTCATCTCTATAAATAGCACTCAAAGAGAGATATACGCAGTCACTTGGCGTTCCATCATCAAGTTTAAAAAAATCATCATCTACACCAACAAAACGTAGTGGGCGCACTAACGTGAGAGAATGTCCACATGCAGACTTCTCATTTGCAGGTGCGACTACAATCACCTCAACATCTGGCAACTCTTTAAGAGCTTCAACTAAACAAAGAAGTCCCTTTGCCTCATAACCATCATCATTTGTTACTAAAATTCTATACTTTTTATTCATAAATGTATTTTATCATAATGTATTTACTTTTCTAGTCGATATTAAGAGCATAAGGATTTGCTATGAATACATCTTATTCACTTGACACATATAGAGCGCATGATTTAAATATCAGCATGAGAACATCTAGTGGAGATGTTATTAAGATGGATTTTGCGAATTATCAATCGGCATCAATAAGTCACGAGCAGAATGCAAATGGCTCAAAAACACAGATGAGTTTCTCCTCAATGCAATCATTTCAATTTTCTATTGACAGTAATGGCATTGACGCACAGGACCAAAAAGAGATAGATACGTTCATGGAGATAGCCCAACCATTCATAGATAACTTCTTAAAAGAGTTAGAAGACGCTGCTCCTAAATCTCCTGTATCTCAACTAGCACACCAAATAGCTGGTATTTTTGAACCAAACAGTGAGAGAAGTGAGAACTCTAAAAATCATGTTAAAACAAATATTGTAGAGATGTTTGACAATGCAATGAAAAAACTAGAAATTCCAGATCAGTCAAATAGAGAAAACTTAATAGATCAAATGTTTAAAGAGACTCAAAAACTTTTAGAGAAAACTCTTGAAGAGTTTGATAACTTTAATAAAAATATATATGCCTAAGTTTTAGCATTTTTAATAAATGCTATAAAAAGCAGGTAAAGATACGCACCAAATAGTAAAATCACAGCAAGTGCCCGAACAAATCCTGATATTAACCAGTCATATTCTAAAACTCCTAACTGTGAAAAAATATACCAAAAGTCATGTATAGCATCTCCTCCTAGAAAAAATGGATAGATATTTGGAGTTTGTGCGTAAGACATATACCAAGCAACATAAACAAGATTTTGTGCAAGCCAAATAAAACCTAATCCAACTAAAGTAGAATTTTGCTTTTTTAAATAATAGTATATAAAAAGCAGAGGCAGTACCAACTGAAATATAGTTCCATTTAATGCAGTAAAGAACTGCGGACAGGGTAAGATATAACATATTCCATGTCCAGCTTCATGTACTATCATATTGGCATTGGATATTAGGTTATGAAAAGAGAGCATAATTCCATCAAAGTTAAGATGCATTACTTTATTATGAATAGTTTTTACATAATCATTATCATATTTACTCAACCATAATACATAAGGAAATAGTAACAGTAATCCAATACGAACACCCATGTCACTGGGCTTTGTTTTAATTTTTACATTTTTTCTATTTTCAAAAAGTTTTTGTGCTGTAATTTTTGAATAATCAATTTTTTCTTTCAAAACTATTTATCTCTTTATATTTATTAATAATAACTATATCATATTTTTTATTTTGTATCTTATTTAGTGTCTAGGAACAAGAAGTGCTTTAGTTTATATATGAAAATACTATTATTTATAACACTCTTTACTCTCTCGATTTTTGCTTCAACCATCGAGCAGAACTATGCACAACTAAACGCAGAGATGGACAAAATATCTCTTGATTTAACTCCTGAAGATAAAGTAGCACTTTACTATCTTGTTCTCTCAACACATGAAAAGATTACAACTTCACTCTCACTTAATCCAACTAAAGTTATATCTCTTGATACTTTAAAAGAGCAGACACTCAAAGTTCTCGCACAACTACATGAAAATAATAATAAGCTTTCTGCTTCACAGATAGAAAAACTTAGAGAGCTCTATATTAAAATGAGTACAGAGGCAAAAGAGCTAATTAAAAATCTTCCTAAAAGATCCAAAGAGAGTGTAGTTTATAAAGACAAAATAATCTACAAAGATAAAATCATTTATGAAAATGTCGAAAAAGTTGTCTATAAAGATAAGATTGTAGAGTCTAACTCTTACATACTTATTTTAATCGTAGGAGTGCTTACTCTCTTTCTTGGTTTAGTAGTAGGATTTTTCATTTTTAGAAATTCAAAAAAAGATGAACTACAACCAGACTTAGCTCCAATGTATGAGCTCCAAGAAGAGAACAGAACCCTTTCAGAAGAGATATCTGAGCTTAAGTACAACATAAAAGAAGTTGAAATTGCAGATAACTCTTCAGAACTAAAATTTGAAAATAGCTCTCTAATTACGAAAAATGAAGAGTTAAAAAGTAGTGTTATAGAGATACAAAACTCTCATAAAAATGAACTAGAAGAGTTAAACAGTTTAATTACTGAGATTAGAGAAACAAAGGAACAGCTTACATCTGAGATGGAAACTCTACAGTCTGTCCAAGAGATAAGTGATGAGAAAAAAAGCGAATTCGAAGATGAAATAGTTAACCTTCAAGGTCAAAGCCGAGATATATTTGGTGTTTTAGATACTATCGCCGACATCGCAGACCAGACAAATCTTTTAGCTCTAAATGCAGCTATAGAAGCTGCCCGTGCAGGTGAACATGGTCGTGGTTTTGCTGTTGTTGCTGATGAAGTAAGAAAACTTGCAGATAGAACGCAAAAAGCTCTAGCTACTGCGAAAGTCGATATATCCGCTGTTGTTGATGGTATTTCAGGACTAAAAAGTCACTAAACTTGACTTTCGCTTACTTTATAGTGTAAAATTACGTCAACAAAAAATATACAAGTTATATTTCGAATCTTTCCCCTACAACAAAAATCCAAAAAAGTTAAGGCAGTCATTATATGAGTGAAAACAATTCACAACAACCCCGCAAAAATTCCAACAATTCAAATCCAAAGAACAATAACAGAAACAGCAACTCAAAAAGAACTCACACACCAGTTAAAGGTTCAAGTGTAGAAGACCTTCGTACTAAAAGTATTGAAGATCTAATCAACATTGCAACTGAGTTAAAAGTTGAGCATCCTCAAGAGTTAAAACGCCAAGATGTTATCTTTGAGATACTCAAGGCTCAGACTGAACAAGGTGGATTCATTCTATTTAGTGGAATCCTTGAAATCATGCAAGACGGTTATGGATTTATCCGTTCTATTGACAAAAGTTTCAATGAGAGTATAAACGATGCCTACGTTTCAAATACTCAGATTAAAAGATTCGCACTGAGAAACGGAGATGTTGTAACTGGTCAAGTTCGCCCTCCTAAAGATCAAGAGAGATACTACGCACTTATCAAGATAGAAGCAGTTAATGGTCTTCCTCCAGAAGAGAGTAAAAAACGTCCACTATTTGAAAACCTTGTTCCACTTTATCCAGAAGAGAGATTTAAACTAGAGTATAGAGAAAAAGGTTTAACAGGTCGTATGCTTGACCTTTTCTCACCTATTGGTAAGGGACAACGTGGTCTTATCGTTGCACCTCCTAGAAGCGGTAAAACAGAACTACTTAAAGAGATTGCTCACGGTCTTACACATAACCATCCTGAAGTAGATTTGTTGGTTCTTCTAGTTGATGAACGTCCAGAGGAAGTTACAGATATGGAAAGAAGTGTTAAGGGTGAAGTTTATAGCTCTACTTTTGATATGCCTGCAAAAAACCATGTTAAAGTTGCTGAGATGGTTATAGAAAAAGCTAAACGTCGTGTTGAAATGGGTCGAGATGTTGTAATTTTACTTGACTCAATCACTCGTCTTGCTCGTGCTTACAATACTGTAACACCTTCAAGTGGTAAAGTACTTTCAGGTGGTGTTGATGCAAATGCTCTTCACAAACCAAAACGTTTCTTTGGAGCTGCTCGTAACATCGAAAATGGTGGAAGCTTAACTATCATTGCTACTGCTCTTGTTGATACAGGAAGCCGTATGGATGAAGTTATCTTTGAAGAGTTCAAAGGTACTGGTAATATGGAAGTCATTCTTGATAGAAAAGTAGCTGATAGAAGAATCTTCCCAGCAATTGACATCCTTAAATCTGGAACTCGTAAAGACGATTTACTTATTAGTAAAGCTGACTTACAAAAAGTATTTATTTTACGTCAAATGATTCATAAACAAGATAACGAAGTTGAAGCACTTAAATTTGTTTACACAACTATGGGTAAAAAACCTACAAATGCAGAATTTCTTGAAAGTATGAATACGGATAAATAAAAATGAATTTTTTTCTCGTCACTAGACGAAGCTTTAGTGCAGGGAATTTATCAAGGAATTACTTCCTTGGTGAAGGAGATATATAGTGAAAGTTGGTGTATTTGATAGTGGAATTGGTGGTTTAACAGTTGTTAAATCTCTACTTGAGCACCAACTCTTTGAAGAGATAATCTACTTCGGTGATACCGCCCGCGTTCCTTATGGAATCAAAGATAAAAACACAATCATTCGCTATGCAATAGAAGCCGTAGAATTCTTCAAAAATTTTGAACTTGACATGATAATAGTCGCTTGTAACACTGTAAGTGCTTACGCTCTTGATGAGATGAGAGAGAGTTCACCTTGTCCTGTAATCGGTGTAGTTGAAGCTGGTGTATTAGCCACTTCAAATGCACTTCAAAGTAAAGAATCAAATATTTTAATCCTCGGAACAAAAGCAACTGTAAATTCGAAAGCTTATGAAACAGGTCTTAACTCTCTTGGATTTAATCATCTACAAGCAAAAGCAACTGGTCTTTTTGTGCCACTTGTTGAAGAAGAGATATATAGCGGTGAGATTATAGAGGCTGCGTTTAAACACTACTTTTCAAATATAAAACATCCAAACGCAGTGATACTTGGTTGTACTCACTTTCCACTAATCTCAGATGCACTCACTAATCATTTTGGAGCTGATACTATTTTAATTCACTCTGGTGATGCGATAGTTGAGTATCTTGAGAATGAGTTTACATTCACTCATAAATACGACTCTCCCCAACTAAAGTTCTTCGCTTCAGAGAATCCAGAAGCGCTAAGAGCTATCGCTAAAAAATGGTTGTCTTAGAATTTTGTCAATGAAGCAAGAGATGAAGCGAGTATCACTGTTTGGCCATGGCTCAACTACAAAACCATTAGCTAAAATAATTCCAAATGTAACTTTTTATGATGATAAGTGTAAAGAAGCATTTAAAGATGAAAATGGATTTTTAGTTAAACCATCAGCTGAATTTAATGCAGATAATTCTGACTTAGAAATCACTTCACCTGGAATTCCACCATCAAATGCACTTATAAAAAGAGCTGAAAACCTTATAAGTGATTATGATTATTTTACAAAAACTTCTCCTCTTAAGATTTGGATTAGCGGAACAAATGGAAAAACAACTACAACACAGATGACTCAACACCTTTTAAAAGACAAAGGAAGCCTTGAGGGTGGAAATATCGGAACTCCATTAGCTGAACTTGACCAAAACGCAGCTATTTGGATTTTAGAGTGTAGCTCTTTTACAATGCACTATACAAACATAGCAACTCCAAATATTTATGCTTTACTTCCTATTAGTCCTGACCATCTTAGTTGGCATGGTGGTATGGATGAGTATGTAAGCGATAAATTAAAACCTGTACGAATGATGAAAAATGGAGATATTGCGATTATCCCCGAAGCTTATAAAGATATACAGACAGATGCAAAACTAATCACTTACAGAGATGAAAATGATTTAGCATCTCAGTTTGGTATTGATTCTGAGAAAATCAAATTTAAAGGTGCATTTTTAGCTGATGCACTTTTAGCAATGGCTATTGATAAAACTCTTAACGATAGAATTAATTACGAGCAAATAAACTCTTTTACACTTGACCCTCATCGTCAAGAGGAGTTAAAAGATTCACAAAACCGTCTTTGGGTAAATGATACTAAAGCTACAAATCTTGACGCTACTATTGCCGCTATTAAACGCTACCATGATTCATATGTACATCTTATTTTAGGTGGTGATGACAAAGGTGTTGATTTAAGTGAACTCTTTGAATTTTTAAAAAATAAAAATCTTAAAATATATAATATTGGTTCAAATAAGGAAAAACTATCAACTCTTGCAAAAGAGTACAGTGTAGATTTTCAACTTTGTAAAAATTTAGCAGATTCTATCGTACAAATAGATAAAAATCTAAAAATAGCTGAAGTTGCCCTACTCTCTCCAGCAGCAGCTTCTCTTGATGAATTTAGCTCTTATGCCCAGCGTGGAAATCAATTTAAAGAAGCAGTTAAAAAATTATAATAATCTTTTAACTCTATAAATGATAAAATCATTTTAATAAATTATGGAGTGTCTGCTTGAAAGAATCATCAGAAGTTTTAGCAAGAAAATATCGTCCAAAGAATTTTGATGAGTTAATAGGTCAAGATACTATAGCTCAAACTCTTTCTCTTGCACTTGATTCAAATAGACTCTCTCATGCTTATCTTTTTTCTGGACTTCGCGGTAGTGGTAAAACTTCAACAGCACGTATTTTTGCAAAGGCACTTATTTGTGAGCAGGGAATGAGCCACGAACCCTGTGGAGTATGTCCTAACTGTGTAATGGCTATCGAAAACCGCCACATGGACATCATAGAGATGGATGGAGCTAGTTCAAGAAAAATTGATGATATTCGTGACTTAGTTGAACAGACTAAATACAGACCTGCATCTGCAAGATATAAAATCTTCATTATAGATGAAGTTCATATGCTTACAAAAGAAGCTTTTAATGCCCTTTTAAAAACACTAGAAGAGCCTCCCGAATATGTAAAGTTTATCTTAGCAACTACTGACCCACTAAAACTTCCAGCAACAATTTTAAGTAGAACACAACACTTTAGATTTAAAAGTATCGCTACAAATAAGATAGTTGATCATTTAGCTCATATACTCCACCTTGAAGGCATAGAGTATGAAAGTGATGCACTGGAAATTTTAGCAAGAAGTGGAAGTGGAAGTCTTCGTGATACACTCACTCTTCTAGACCAAGCAATAATCTACTCTAAAAATCATGTTGATGTAAATACTGTTACTGACATGCTAGGACTAGTAGATCCTAAATTTATCGCTGAACTTTTTGATGCTGTTTTTGCAAAAGACTACGGTGCTTTAGTAAAGTATACAAAGTTTTTAGAAGATTATGAGAGCGAGATGGTTGTTGATGAACTCATCGCATACCTAAAAGAGAAAATGTACAATCAAGATGCTCTATTTTCAACTCTAGTTCTTGATAGATTCTTTAGAATTTTAAGTGATTCAAAATACCTCTTTAGTATAAATGCAGATGGCTCTTTTGTCCTCTCACTTATCTTCTTTAAGATGATTGAAGCTCTTCGGATTAGAGAAGTTGACCAGATGATAGAGTCTCTTCAAAAAGATGTCCAGAGACCAGAGATAGCTACAATTCCTAGCAGTATAAAAATACAAACAGCAACTCCTGAAATGGCACCTGCTTCGCAAAAGATACAAAAAGTTACAGAGACTAAAGTAAAGCAAGAGCCAACAACAGAGGAAACTCAAGTTTCAGAACTCACTCCAGTTATAATACAAGATCCATATCTAAAAACTTTTGATGAACTTGTAGTAAAAATAAAAGATAGAAACTATGAACTTGGAGAATGTTTTACAAATAATATCAAATTTATCTCTTACCAAGACAATACTTTAACATGGGAGAGTTGCGCCAATGAAGAGTGTAAAAAAGCTCTTAAACATGGTTATGCGGTTATAAAACAACTTGTACGTGAGGTTTTTAGTTTTGAAACAAAAATCAAAGGTGTGCCTTGTACAAAAATTGAACTTGAAGAACCTGCTGCTACTCCAGATATAGAACAACCTATAATGAATGAACCACAAAGCACTTCAATGGTTGAAGATGCTGAAATGGGTGGAAGTGCTAGCTGTGTTACGGACTGTTCTGAAGCTCCAATTCAAGATGAAGTTAATGGAACAGATATCACTCAAGAGCCTATGATTCAAAAGGCTATTGAGATGTTTGAGGCGAAAAAAGTTACTGTACAGTCTAAAATTTGATTTTTACCCAAAGAAAAGCTCTACACAACAGATGTCCTCACGTTTGCAAAACTCTAATACATTTGGATAAGGAGTTGAGTTTCTACTCTTTATAGTTGCAAATTGAGCCTGAGTAATCCCCAATTCATTTGCTACATCTTTATCTAGTACTTTTGCATTTTTACCATCCGCTAAATACATCTTCAGCTCTTTTATAACACCATGAAAATCTCTCATTCTTACTCCTAAAAGTAAAAATATAACGCAATTTTTTCAGTAAGATAAAAAATATGACAAGATGCTATTTTTTCTTCATATCTTTGTTATTCAATCTTTTTATAATATTTTTTAAACGTAGAGACATTTCTAAAAACTCATAAAAGTATTTTATAATAACAACAGCTTCATAGTTCTTATTTGAAACTTCATCTAAATAATCTTGAAAATGCTCAATATCTTCAGAAAGTTTATAATTAATACTTTTTACAGAAAAATATATAATTATCATGATAAAGAGATATAATCCTCCAAGTATCATCCATACTTGATTATAAAGTTCAATATTCCCAGCATCAACTATAATTAACTTGAGTGAAAAATAACTTACAATAAGAAATAAAAAAAATGATATAGCTATCTGAAACAATAGTTTAGTGAAAGTTTGATCTATTTTTAACACGAAGATTTACCTACCGATAATAATTTCTAAAATTATATCAAAGATTGTAGTCTATTTAGCCTCAAAAATGATTGAGACTAAAAAAGAGTTACATACCAGTTGTGTCTATTTGGTCGTCAACTGTTAATGTTATACTGTCACCACTATTACTGTTAGTATATTCAAAAGAGTGTGTTCCATTGTTATTATCTATCTCAGTAGCAACACTCCAGTTATTTTGAGTATCTGTAATTGTTACACTATCACCATCATTTGTAAGGGCTGTAATATCTAATGTATTAGTACTAGCTTCTGTCATATCTAAAACATCATCTAAAGATATTGTTATATTATGTGTGCCATCTTCTAAGCTGATAGCCTCAATATTTTGTATATTAGCTATCGTAGCACTATCAAAGTTAATATCTCCATCAGCACTATTTACCATTAATATATCATAACCAGTTCCAGCGTCTATAGTATCAATATTTTCAAAATCAATCTGATCATTCCCTCCACCAGCATTAAGAGTGTCAACCATACCATCACGACCAATGAGTATCTCATCTTTATCACTACCTGTTACAGTGTCACCTGATTGGTAATCTATATCTACAATTGCAGAATCACTTTCAATATTATTAGAAACTATATATTCAAAAGATCTATCAAGTGGGGAATCAATACTTATCCATAATTCATAATCTCCAGTATCATCAGTACCGTTATTATACTGAGACCATGTTGTTGCTTCTATATAATATACTCCATCTTGAGTAGCTGTATATTCTAAGTAAGAATCCATTTCATCACCAGTTCTGAGATTATCTGTTCCAGTACCACCAAGAGTATCGCTTGAATCATCATTTTGAGCTACTAAAGTATGTGATGCGTCATATAGATTTATCCAAGAGTCTAACTCTACTCCTCCAGCACCATTGTCAATATCTAAAATAATCGTTTCACCTGCTCTAAGTGTTACTTTGATCATATCTTTATCTTGTACAGAGTCTCCAGTTTCTTCCTTTATCTCTCCAATAAATTTTACACTTGCTAGTGATGCATCTTTTACTGCACTTGCTTCCGCTCCAGTTACTGCTCCAAATATACCTCTATCTGTAAGATCAACTGCTGTGGAGAAACTATTATTTAAAGGATTTGTATCACTATCTGCAATATTATCATTTATAACTGTGTAATTACTCCCAAAACCATTACTATCACTAAAAATAATATTGTCTGTTGTACCACTTAATGCTCCACCTACGGCATTTGATACCGAGTCTATTACATTTGTGCCGGAATCATTTTGAGTCAAAGAGTCTGCATCTATTACAAGATCCTCATTTTGCGAAACATTTGTCACAATATAATCACGATTCGCATCAAGTGAAGCAATAGAGTTAAGTGTAATCACTAAGTCAACGGTTTTAGTATCACCATCACCATCTGTTGCAGTTATTTGAAATACATCATCTTCAGCAGTTATATCTTCATTAGAATTGATAGTATAAAAATATTCACCAGTATCAAAATTTATATCAAGTATACCTCCATGTAGTGTGACTATGCTTGCTGTATTTCCACTACTAGCATTATATTCAACGCCATTATATTCTATACTTGTAATTGAACCACCATCTGCTCCAATAGTTATTCCATCCGATCCAGATAACATAAGTACAGATGCATCTCCCTGAACAACTCCCTCAGAAACACTATCAAGAAGAGTTTGCTTTAAATCAAATGCAGTTAAAACCTGAATTGCATATGGCTCAGTAGCTCCACCTGTATTTGTATCTGGGTAAGCAATTGGCTCTAATGATGACATATTGACATTATTTGTAATTCCTATTCCAAAAGATATATCTACATTGTTAGTGGTTAAGAAATTTTCCCAATCTACTTGTTGTGTTGTATCTATTTCATGCCCGCTATTGGGTTCTCCATCAGATATAAAGTATGCTAAAGTTCTATCTGCTACTGGTGGAGTATACCCATTCATAGTTGCATCTAAAGCTATATCATAACTGGTTCCGCCATTAGGATTGAGTCCATTTAAGTAAGTATTTGCAGACACTAAATCATCATTAAACCAACCAGACTCATTCACATCACTTGCAAAATCAACAAATTTTATATTTACGTTACCTAAGTTGTCAAAAGACTTGAACATATCAGATAATGCTTCTCTTGCTATTTCCATTCTTGTTGGACCAGAAGAACCCTGACCATTTAATCCCCAGTCCATACTTCCAGATCTATCAAGAATAATAACAAGATTTGTTATTTGTGATGTACCGGTTGTATCTTCTAAGTCTGAATGAATATTTGTTCCAATAGGTGCATCATCAACTATATTAACATTCAGTGTAGCTTGTGTCTCCACTCCAACACCATCATCAATTGTATAAATTATACTATCTATTACATTATCTCCACTAGTTACATTAGTAAGTTCATATTCATAGTCACCTGCATGGTGTCCGTTATAATCCTGTGTATATACTTGAATATCTCCATGCTGAGTATTTATAGTTAAAATACCATTTACATCTACAGTGGAATCTGTATTACCATTACTCGATATCTCTGTAATAACGGCATTAGCACCAACTTCATTATCATTATCTAGCAAGTTACCAGTTACAAACTCTGTATTAGAGCTTGCATCTGTACCGGTATTTAACCCTGCTTCATAAACATCTGCACTGTCATCTGTAGGTGTTAAGTTTTCATAAAGGTCCGTCTCATTGAGTGTAATTGTTGCAGTTGTTTCATTCCCCTCTGCATCTGCCGCTGTCACATCATACGTTGCTGTATTTGTTCCCGTCTCATAATCATTGACCTCTGCTGC
>Ga0256844_10000085_pt1 | contig 37322 bp, 51 predicted proteins | sample MusselsmetaG_FD_189100 | JGI IMG/M metagenome (GOLD analysis project Ga0256844, IMG submission 189100) | Mussel associated microbial communities from hydrothermal vent at the East Pacific Rise, Pacific Ocean - Mussels | ecosystem: Host-associated > Mollusca > Shell > Unclassified ... | reverse complement strand
ATTTTGTATACCATACCTCTCACCTCTGTAGGGAGTTCCCCTACTGGATGACCTCTATACGTCCAACTCATTGATAATCTCCTTCATATCCGATATGGAATCTGCTATTGCATAGTCAAGCTTAGTCCACTCTGTATCTGGTTTACCTCTGCATTCATTCTCTGCCATTTCTAATGCATTGAGAACAAGCTTCAGTTTAATAATCATAATTTTGTCACCCATCATTTCCTCCTTTGTTCATGCTCATCATGTGACATGAGTACAATCTTGAACTCTCTTCCAGTATTTGTACTCTCAACAAATTCCATAGTTTCGTTCTTGTGTATTAGGTTTGCAAGTTCTTCCAAATCTTCCTGAGTAAAACCAATTTCAATGGTTACATCATCTTCAAGTGTAAACTCTTTCATTCCTTCTCCTTTAGTCTAGCTACAAGCATATCTACTATCCATTGAAGCTCGTCTGATACAACTCGTTCTAGTATTTGATTACTGTTACCCATCACAGCACCATCAATGATGCTCAGTGATTTAAGTAAGTCTACGTCAATTTCTCTTTGTGTCATTTCTTCTCCCATTCTCTAAAGTTATGTTTTTTACAGTATTTCTCTATGGTTTTGTTCCAGTCACATGACATCTTGTATCCTTCATAGCTTCTGGTAAATGTAGGACTGTAGAATTTACAGTTCCTACAACTATTCCCAACGTCTGATTTGTTGTCTGATAGTTCTTTCAAATCTATCCTCCTCAAGTGGTTCAACCCAATACTCGTTGATGTCTTCCACTAGGTTTAGTATCTGTTGTACTGTAGCTCCCAGGTCTTTAGCATGTTTAGCTGCTCTGATGAGTACCAAACTACGTCCTCCCTCTTCAGCATCATAAGCGTAACCAAATGTTTCCATAGGGTTATCTAACATGTCACCACGTTCTCTTGCTGTAGGTTTAGGTCTCTTAGCTTCTTCTCTGTTAGCGAATAGTAAGTGGTCTTTAACCTCTATATTACCTGCATCCAATGTACTTAGTACTGTTCTGTCTGCATATCCAAAGTAGATTTGACTAGGTGGTAATAAGTCTGCAGTAATACCTACGTATTTACAGATACTATGTATAAACTTCTTCCACTTAGGTCCATCTACGGTGATGTACTTATCTAGTTCCAGTATGACTCTGAACTTGAATGGGTTTTGACTGTTACTTGTTCTAGCAATGTGATGATTAAATTCCTGTAGCATGTCATGTGCTTCTTCATCTGTTACATCACTCTCATCTACGTCTAAGACTACCCACGATGTACCACCAATGATATGGTCGTTACCTCGTACTCCGTCTTCAAACTCGAATGTACTGAATGCTGTATCCTTACATAGCAACGATGCTAGTTTAGGAAAGCCTACTTCTTTGTACTCATACCCTCTAGCACATTGTTTAGCTCTGTCGTCTTTACTTCCTTTACACTGCATGTATGAAGCTCCAACTACATCTTTATTGATGAGTTTCTCATAGGTTATCTTAGTGCCATCTGCTGTGTATATACCCTCACTGATATCGTTAGCCATTTCTGATAAGTCTCTCAGTTTAGTCTGTACTCCTCTTGCTGTATCTATGTATCCCATCTTTACTAGTCTGTGTGCAGTAACATCTATAGGTTCTTCTTTGTAGATTGAGTTCATATAGTCGTCTAATAACTCGTAAGATTCCTTGTTTAACTCAATGTTGAACGATTCTATGTCGTTTTGTGTACTTTCACAGTAATGTAATGCTTCTGCAAAGTCCTTCATAGTAATTGAAGTTCTGTTATCTACTTGTACAAATGCTCCAGCTAACTTGAGTGCTCTCCATTGTGTATGAGCTAGTGATAGTCTATATGACTCCAACTCTGGGTTAACTGTTTCACTGAGTTCTTCGTAGTATCTTTTGACTACTCCGTAGATTTCCCAGATACCTTTGTCCAATGTAATGATGTTTGCTAACTTAGGTTTGATACCTATTAGCATCTCTTCCATTTCATGTACTGCTACCATACTGTCTCTAAGCTCTCTAGCTTCCCTCTCAAGGAGTTCTTCTATGGTTTCCTCTATCTTGGGTAGTCCACCCTGATTAAAGTTAAAGAATGACCTCCTAGCTAGTTTAGTTGTGAACTCCATTACAAACTTCTTCTTGATACTCTGGTCGTAGATAATGTGTCCTGGTGATGTGATGAATACAGCACTAAAGTTCATAGCTTTAATCTCTTTACCTTGTGCTTCTTCTGTCTTTCTCCAGTCTGCTTTCATATTACCTAAGTCATAGATTTCAGCAGCAAATTGTAGTAACTCAATCATTGTACTACCATTAGCTAGTTCAGCTCCAAACTCTCCACTATATACATGTCCTCCACCTACAGATAACTCTTGCATAGCATTGAGGTGTGCAACTACTCCTGAGAGTGTTGGTTTAGCTCCACCGAATAATGGTTTAGCTTTCTTGTAATACAGTTGCCAGTCATCTGGTCTCCCAGAGTCCTCAGCTTCCTTCTGAGCAGCCTTAATAGCTTGTTTGTCTAAATACCCCTTCATCTTGTTATAGATGCCTGAGAAGCATTTACGAGCTTGATTAAGACTTCTATCTTTACTTGCTCCTGACTCTGCAATAATGAATGATATTCCATTAACAGGTACAAGTGTATTGTCTGGTAATCTAATCTTAGCTTTCATGTGTGTACTGAATGTTACCAGTTCACTGATAGCAATAGCTGTCTTCATCTCTGGATATACGTTACCAGTGATACTGTTCTCTATGAGTTGTACAGCTTTGTTCTTTTTCTTTAGACCCTTGAACTTATCGTCCAGGTAAACTTTCCACTTGTTTTCTTCCTGCATTGTTATCCTCCTCTAGGTGTTTTCTTATGTGTCTACTTACACAACTTTGACTTCTATCTAAGCCCTTTGCAATCCTATCTACATCAATACCGTGTTCGTATTGCTTGAACATATCCCAGGACTCTTCTTCTGATACCTTGGTAAAACCAGTCTTGTGACTTAACTGTTGTCTATGTTTTCTCTTTGGTATCTTTGTAGTTTTAACTGCTTCCTCCAAGACTGCAACCAACTCCTGAGAGTCTTTCAACTCCTTACTTAGTAGAGAGTATGATGTAGTCTTCTTAGTCATCTCCACATGCAGATTAGAGATGTTCTTATCTTTGGCAATCACATTCTGTTCGAGTCTTACACATTTATTAGATAATTTCTCATTGTTCTCTAGGGTTTCCCCTAGTAGCTCTTGTAGATAGTCTATCTCCTTCTGTTCTCTTCTTCCAAATAAACTCATAATCCTAAATCTCCTATGATTTTCTCTGCTAACTCTACCTCGTCTAACTCCCAGAGGTTAACGCTGTTGTCTAACTTCACTGCACTACCTAATGACATCGTATCTACATTGTCATGGCTGTGCATCGTTGTAAATAGCACCTTACGTAGAAACTCTCCGTCCATGTATGGTAACAGTGCTTGGTGGTCTTTATACTCTAGGTGTGATACCAGTGGCATAATGAACAAGTAGTTACTTCTGTCATTGAACATACCTTGTGAGTACAAGACAATGTTTACTTTGATTTCTACATTGAGTTCTTCAAGACACTTGATAGTCTCTGCTAATCTAATAGCACCTTCTACAATCTTCTTCTCATCTACAGACCAAGGTATACTCATATTCACATAGAGTTCATAGAAGTACTTGTCATATTTTTTAATAGGTTTCATCATACAAGCTGGATTACCTGTAGCTAACTCAGCATAGTCAATGATGTCACCCTCTATGTCATACTTATATCCCTCGTATATAGTACCTGTAACGATACCTCTTTTGATGAGGTTGTTACGTACATTGTTAACTACGAGTTCTGTAGATGACTTATCTAGCTTGTACTCTTTTACGTTTGCTCTAAACTTTGATAGGTCGAACTTACCTTTCTCATTTTTCTTGAGGAACTCCATTAAGTCCTCTTTTGAGTCAAACTCTTGTACTGTTGTGTTGCTTCTATATAGCAAACTCTTTGGATGAATATCCGTTACTATGTCTTTTTTTGTTGTCATTTCCATTCTCCTCCTGATTTAATAATCTCTCTTAGCTTGTCCTCATGTACGTCCATCTTCTCGTTGAACATACATTTGTATAAACATACCTCTGTACTGATGTCTTTGTTCTTGCACATGTGCTCAAACCTAGCCATATCTCTTGGGTCAACCAACAGTGAAATACCTGCAGCTTCTAGTAATTGATTTACTGCTTCTGCGTAGATAAGAGTTGATGGTAAGAATCTGCTGTCATCAGCTTTCTTCATGAGTATTCTATGGAATCTACTACGTACTGAAAGGTCTAGTTCTCGTCTTCCTCCAAAGTCTTTTGCATTAGTGATTGTGTTCATTGTAGCGACTAGTCTAAAGTCTTTATGACCCTTCACTGTTTTGTCTGCAAATACGAAATAACCGTTCTCTATTGTATTGAAAATAATTGGTAAGTTAGCTGTAGTTGCGTTAAGTTCTTCCAGGTTATATAACCCTCCAAACTCATAACATCGTCTAAACTCCCCTCCAATATAACTTCCATCCATTACGTTCTTATACCCTGTAAACTCGTTCTTTGAAGTACCTTCTGTAAGGATACTTGCGAAGTACTCTAAATCTAGTTCCTTAGCTAGTTCCATGACTAATGTAGACTTACCTACCCCTACTGGACCTTCCAATAGTATCGGCATAGGAAACATGTGTTTCATCTCTGTTTTGATATCTACATCAAGTAGCTTCTCTATCTCTACGACTTCTCTATTAGGAGGTATAACCTCATCAACTTCCCAGTCATCTACTGGTTTATTTGAGTCTGGTCTTGGTCCTGTATCACCTGGTGTTGCATCCCAGTCATCCTCTGGTATTACACCTTGGTCTGGTAATATAACCCTAAAGTGTTTGTGATGTGTCTTAGAGATACTAGGTATTGTACCTTGGTTATCCATTAGATACCCATCTTTACCAGTATGTTGATAAATCTTACCCTTGGTAAACTGTCCTTTTATGTCTTCAACACACATGTACTTAGAATCATCAAAGGCATTTGCTGTGCCAGTACGTATCTTCTTGAAGTTCTTTGCATTCCATCCATTGTTCTCTGAACCATTCTCGTCTATCACTGTCATCATGTGATAATCACTACATGACTTTACCATGTAGTACCTTCTGTACTTATATCCCGAACCTTTACCTCTATCCTTGTCTGGTATAACACATTGTATTACATCTCCAGGGTTATACTTCTCTCTAACACCTGCTGGTATTGGTATAGTTTCATTCCATGCATCTATATACAATACGTCTTCTGCATACCAGTTACCATCTGATAATTTATACATAGTTTTACCATAAGGGTCTACTCCATTTTCAATCTGCCATTCCTTAATAACGAATGTTTCATCTCTGATACCACGTACTGATACCTCTTCACCTATCTGGTATTCACCAGGTGACTTAGTATCTCTTACAGTTGCTTTCTTACTCTCTGTAAACTTCTTGTAGTTACCAACTCCTAGTGATATCTGACTCTCGTTGTTACTCTCTAAACATCCATCTTTAGGACTCGTATATACTTTGCCTACTGTAAATGCATTGCCTGTCCACTCATTACATATATACTTCTTGTCTTTTTTAAAACTCTTTACCACTTTGTCTCCTCCTGTTCTTGTTATTACATGTTCAAACACCCAACTTGGATGTCCTTCTAATGAGTATTTAAACTTTGCTCTCTTAAAATCGTAATCTACCTCTTTAATACGATACTTTGATACCATACCTGCGATATATACTATGTCTCCTATATTGTATCTCTGATATGATGCTGCCATGTATACCTCCTATGCATAATGCACGTTTAAAAGCATGAGGATGCTCTTGAACCTACTTTATTCTGTAATGTATATGATTGTATTAGACGACTCAAGAGGACAAGTCCTGAGCCATCCTTAGAAAGGATATTAGTTGAACATCACAACAACCAATACAATAGGAACATACATCGTGGACTTACAACAGTCTCTCTTGAGTTTTCACATGAGGTGTTACTAACATAGCTGAGTATCTGATGCCACTATTCCTTTCCAAGAGATACCACGTATCCCTCAGAAAAAAATAATCATAAGCATAGTTCTATTTAAGCATAGATGCTTTATTGTTGTGGACTTACGCTACCGAGTATCCTCAGCTCTGCCACACTGTACTAGTACTTAGACTCTGACTTCTCACCGATGTTAGCCAACAGTGGGTTAGTTGCAATGGCAAACTCAAAGGCACGGTCAAACACTGAACCTTCTACGTTCTCTGCAACTGCTGATGCTTGAGAGATAGCTCTACGAACTTCTTGCTCTGATACTGCTACCTTCTCATCTACTGATAGTAGGTTGATTGATACCATACCGTTAACTGAGTTAACCTTCACAGATGTAATCTCTGCATCAGTATTACCATACTCTGCTCTAGCATCTTTAACAAGACCCTTAACTGCTTTAAGTTTCTCTTTGCCTGATAGTTCTTCGTTGTTCAAAATTTCAATGATTTTCATGTTGTCTCCTACGACTTAGTTACTTGAGTTTTTACTGTTTTCTTTCAGTTGGATTCTTTCCTTAGTTGCTTTAATCTCTTCGAGACTCATTACTCCTGGATACATTAACTTATCCACAAGCTCCATACCAACCCACACATAAAATGTTGATTGGTCATTACTTTTGTTATATAGGTATTCAATTCTCTGCATTTTTGAGATACTCCCTCATCATTTTATCAAATTCAAAACCAGCATCCATACCTGCTGAACTCATCATACGAACTACGTCCATTTGTTGAGACATGTACTCCTGACTCCACCCAGCTTTACTGGGCTTAGAAGGGAGGTTTACTGTTATCTTTAGGCTTGTTGTTCTCTCGAACATAAGCTTCAAGTTTAGTCATTTCTGAAACAAGTCTTTCTCTCGCTGCTTCCATAACGAAACCAGGTTTTTCCATAGGGTCTAACTCGTAGGTAATGTCTATACGAGGTTTGATGTACTGGTACTCAGCTAGTTTAATACTTGTCTCAATACCAACTGTGATTGTCTTAACCGTTGCCATTATGCTTCCTTACCTAGTATATCATATTCCTGTACAATACGGAATTCCTTATAAGGTAATCCTGTGTACTTTGACATGTAAACTATGTCTCCGACTTTGATATCTACAACATCAGGTCCTATACCCTCTACAGTTGCTTTAACTGATAGATTTTCTGACTTAATACCGAACTTTTCAATCTCTGGGATTTCTTTCACCAGGATGTTGCCATTTAGCATCTGTAACTTCATTGTGTCTCTCCTTGTTCTCTGAGTGTATAAATGTTAAACACTTATCTCTTTTATAAAATATCTTTCTAATCAGATATCTTTCATCTGTAGGTTTTTCAACTGCAAAGTACATGTCTTTCATGTGACCCCTCTTGAACTCTAGCTTGTTACGCATAACCTCTCCTTGTGGTATTGGTAGAACTCATTAGCTACATCAATAGACGTAGATATGATTTCTTTCTTGTCCTTGTATTCTTCAATGTCTGTCTTCTTTAAAACCAACATTTGTTTGAAGAAGTGTCTACCACCTAGCTTAAAATGCTTATCAGCAATGTTAAGATGTGGTCTATCTTTCTTTGGTATGTCCTCTGTCCATACCTTCATTACTTCCATAGCAAAAACCAAGAAGCTAACCTCTTTATCCATAATAGATAAGAGTTCATCTTCTTCACTAATCTTGAGTACCTCTGTAGCTTCCTTTAGACTGAACATGTGAAACTTCTTATATCCTTCGATACTAGCTTTCAACCTATATAGTATAGGTGGTAACTCTGTTTCCTCTGCTGTTCTCTGTAGATAGTCTTGAACTACAAAGAGTACAATCTTATTTAATGTCTGGTCAACCATGTGCATCACCTTGATTCTGTGAGAACCATAGGTCTAACTCATGCTTAGGTGCTTTCCAGTTCTTCTCAGACATCCACTTAGTGAACTTGTCTTGATACTCCACTGTTTGTGTAGCTATCCAAGCTATATTACGTACACCCATGAGTTTCTTCTTGAGTGTAAACTCTTTGAGTTCATCTGTACCACCTAAGAATATGTCTCTGATATCATTATCATGCTTAGTTAGTCTACCTCTGGTTAGTCTTACCTCTCTTGCAAATTCATCATACTTCATCTTTAGCTCTCCTATACTTCCTGATGGCTTCAGGATGACTGTCAGCATGGAATATAACTCCACCTACCTCATACTTCCCGTTACCTAAGTCTCTGCTTTTAAGCATCATCTTGTGGTCTGTATCAACCGTGTTCTTCGGTTTCATCACCTTGTTCATTATCCTCTCCAGGTAGTTCATTGTTTAGTTCCTCCGTTAATCTTCTATTGAAGTCTCTTGCATCTTCTGATGCCTTATATAGCTTTTCAAAGTTATCCATTTCATGCAGTGTATCTGCTGTCCTAGACTCTAGCCTATAGTAGTCCATAGCTAATGATGCACAACCTTCTCTTACAAGCAATGCTTTCCAGTAAGGTAAGCCTTTCCATACGTCTGCGTTAACCCTATATAAACTATGTGTTGTCTTCATTCTCTCTCTCCCATCGTTCATCTTTCATCTGCTCATACTTAGCATCTTGATAACCTTCATACTCTGACTGTGCTTGGTCCATAGCCCAGTCACCTTCTTCAGGGAACGTGAATGAGTCAAGGAAACCTTGAATATCATCGTATGTTACTGTCTTTATGTATGTCTTTCCTTTTGCTTTTCCACTAAACATATCTATAAACTCTTCATTGAATGCTTCATCCCTAGCTTCTTCGTAGCCTTCAGCTAGTTCAGAAGCTCTGTCCTTTATCTTTCTGCTGTTCATTCCCATTACGTATCCTTTCTGTTAATCAGATAATCCATTGCTATCTCATGAGGGTCTTTACACTTCTTATCGTGCATTGAGTAATACTCTCTCACGGAGTCCGTAAGATGTTGTATTAAGTACTCAGTACTTCTGTCCTCATCTATGTCATATACTTCATCCATGAATGCTATGAAGTTCTCGTCTTTAATCATGCGTAGTCCTTTCTGTTTCTATGTAAGAACATTGGGTCTATACCTTTGTTCTTGCCTTTCTTCATATCTATCGTAGCTTGTTTCTTCTCCTCTTGGAGCTTCTTGATACTACGTAGCTTTACATCATATCTACATGTCTTACAGTATTTAGGTGGTCTATATAGATACTCCACTGTTTCACTGCATATATCACAGTCTTTACTTTTCATCCTGTTTCTCCACTAGTTTTAATGCTGTCTTAGCAGCTTCTAGTGCTCTAGTTACATTCTCCCTAGTGTCTATGTCACCTTTGTTCCATAGCTTGTCCTGAGCTAACGTCAGCAAGTCTACAGCAGTGAATAACCAGTATCTTGGGTCTTCATTCATTTGTCTCTCCATTTCCAATATATTCTCTTCTTCATCAATCTGCTGGTCCATTATATCCTCCTGTGGTATAATACTAAAAAAGGATTCCCTATGGAGAACCCAACTATGGCTCTTATATCTAAACCTCTTAGCAACAATGCAAAGAAGAGAGCCCTTAACTACAAGCCTTTACCTCAACTGAAGAGTAGAGTAAAGAAACCTGCTATGTCACCTTTCCAAGCACAGTATCTAAATGATATCTCAAAGAGTATGCAACAACAAACTCTGTTTGATAATGATAACATTGCTCCTGCTAGTCTTGACATAGATAACTCTGCTATGCCAGTAGTACAGAATGCTGTAGATAGGTCTTCCTGGAAATCAGTACCTAGTGATGCATTTGATATGATGTTAGAGAATGGAGATTGGACTCCACCTAGTGATACGTATTATAACGAATCTACTAACTCATATCAATCTAATAACTGGTAGCTATTCACCACACCTAGCACATACATCTCCTGCTGGGTTATAGTAACCACAGCATGAGCACTTGAAACCTTCATCGTATGCTACTCTCCACATGATAACTCCTTTTTAAGCATAGATTTGAAGTGTTCTAGTAGGTGACTAGGTGTTTCAGGGTCAGCAATACGCTTACGATACACTGCTACTGCCTCTTCATCAACAACTGTAGATAGTAGTGAACCTTTACTAGGTTTTGATTTATACTCCCACCACTCACTACCATCGTACTCACCTCTTTCTAACCATGTACCATCTTTAAATACAATAGTACCACTGAGTTCTTGTCCACCATAACCTGAGTCATAGTCTCTATCCAGTAATGCTAGTTGATGACTTCTGATGCTACCATCAAACTCACACTTGTTACTCCCAAGGTGAAAGTATCCATAGTCGATAGTGCTTAGTGTTTGTCCTGCTTCTGTTAGTACTTCTAATAGTTCTGTTCTTGCGTTTGTGTTATCACTCATGATATTGTCCTTAATATGTATTTAATTAGTTGTAAAAAAAGAGATGCTATTGTTCCTGCAACAACACCTATCAAAATACCAACCATATATGTTCTGTATTTACTCACTATATATCCTTAAAAAAAAAGGGAGATATTACTCCCTTGTGTTACACCTTGGTCATCAATACGTCTGCTACGTATCTCCAACAGTCATCTACATATTCACTTGTAAACAACACTAATCTACCATTATCATTGAAGTACACTACTTCAAACTTTCTGTCTCTGTAATCTACATAATACTTGTTACTCATACTTAGTCCTTTATATTGTATTCCCTCATAGCCTAAAAAAAATAGGTGGAGGAGGATATCCCCCTACACACTACTCTGTCATTCTATAAATGTCATCAGCTATCTCAACCAATAACTCCTGTTCTTCGTTACTACGTCTTCTCAATCGTAGACTCCTAATGAACTCTCTAATCTCTTCAAGCTCATTCTCCTTAGTAAACTCAGGTGCTAGGTTAGCATACACCTCGTTCTCTACTTCAGCTTTGTAATCTACTGTCTTGTGTACTCTGTTGTAGTTAATCATAGTACCCTTGAACACTGCCTTCTCGTAGTAGTTGATAGTCTTACTCACTTTGGTATTCTCCGTGAAGAACCCAATGAATGTTTCACCTCTACTAAGACTCTTCATACGTAGTCTCTTGCTGAATGTAAACTCTCCAGTAACAATAGACCATCTAGCATCTATCACTGTTTCGTCTGTCTTCTTGAAGTGCTCATCATATAACTCTTTGATAATTGCCTTCCAAGTACTACCTTTGACCTTGTACTTACCTAGCTTACCTTCTAACTGACCCCAGTAATTGATACTTAGTGTTAGCTCTTCACCAGCTATATATACCTTATCATTCACAATACACATGCTCTCTCTAACTATCGTTGGGTCTAAACCTGGTAGTGTAGTAGTGATATCCACATTGTCTGGTAATAACTCCTGGTTGTCTATACCTGATAAGCTTCCCATACCTTGTTGTCCGAATAATACTGTCTCGTTAAATGTAGTCATAATGACTCCTTTGTAATGTTAAAATATGAACCATAAACTCTGTCCATAATAGCCTGTTTCTTTAGGTGGTGTTGGTGTTGTATAACTGTTAGGAGATTTGTATCAAGTATTGTATGTTGTTTGTGTTGCGATACACTTATTAGTATTTAGTTAAAAAAAAAGGGAGAGAACTCCCTTATATTATACTCTTGAACTTGAAGTATCTGTATTAGCTCTTCTGTATTCATCTACACTCTTTAGGTCTTTCTTCCATTGCTTTACAATGTCTCTTACCTCTTTCATGTTACTCGCCATAGCGATATCTATCATCACATCACTCTGTTCTACGAACTTCGTTGTCTTGTCATCTTTTGTATAGTCTGTTATATAACTCATAGTCATATCCTTTCAGTATTTAATTTACCATCATAGCCTTAACCATAAAAAAAAGAGAGATTACTCTCTCTTGTTACTAAGGTGTTAGCTTCTTTAGCTTCTTCTTTAGTTTCTTGCATTTCTTTTTGTACTTTTTGTCTCTAGCATCTTCAGCTAGTAGTACCATGCTCAGCGTGTTCAACCATGTGTTGCCTAGACTGTCTGCAGTTCCCTGTAGTATTGTCTTGTTTGCCATTACGGACTCCTTTAAGAATTCTTTTCCATAGTAGCCCTGGGGGTATCCCCCTTTCGTTGGTGGTGGGGGTTAGATTGCACTAACACAATTTCGTGAAAAACCACACATAGGAAATTTTTGTAAATTAAAATCCTTATACTGGTGTTTACCGTTACGAGGATACCTGTAGATAGCGTTGTATCGTTGGAGCTTGACATTGTATGTATGTAGTGGTATACTTGCAGTATCACGCTGCTGAGTAACGCTAGTGTAGAAGGTAACTCTTTGTAGATTAGAGGTATACTGCTGTTGCAGTGTGAGTGTGTGTTTCTCTTTAGAGTCAAAACCCTTTACTTTAAACCTTCCTCACTAAGTTTCCTCCTATGTAACTTGCTCATACTGCACCTCCTAAAACTCTTTACGATATAATGTATATAAAAGGATTGCTATGGCTGAACTTGATTATCGTGGTGATATAGATGGGTCTATTTCTACTATGGGTAGGATGAGAGGTGCTCCTGAATATACTGGTGAATTAGCTGGTTTGATGGGTGCTAGTATTCTTGGTCCTATTTCTCCTATGTTAGCTCCTTTGTTGAATCCTGTTATTGGTAATGGTATTGGTGGTGCTGTAGCGACTATGGCTAGTATGCCTAGTGATGCTGAAGCAGGTATCTTTGCTACTATAGGGAAAGGTCTTAGTAAGGCTTCTCTTAGGGGTAGGGGAGATGCCTGGGTAAATGCTCTTGGTGATGAGGTATTTGAGATACCTACTAGTGGTATGATTAATGCTGTTAAGGGTAATGGTAAGATGGATAACCTTAAAGGGTATCTTGATATGGAGAAGATGGGTACTGATAAGTATACGAAGTTTGGTAGTCAGTTAGATGACAGTGCTATTTCTCAAGTTAATAGAGCTGTTGATGCTGCTAATGCTGCTCCTCCTGAAGGGTTCTCTCCTTTTCAGTTTATGAAGGAAGGCTATAATCCACTTGTTACTAGAGGGGTTAATGGTGTAGATGGTAGTGCTGTTAATAGTTGGCTTAGTAGAGCACAGAAGATTGAGACTGGTACTCATGAGACTCAACATGCTGTACAGAGAGGTGATATGTTAAACAGTAGTGCTGGAGAGTTCTGGGCTGGTGACTTGCCTTATGGGTATATGGATGAACTTGCAGAGATTGAAGCTAGACAAGCTGGTAGACGAGCTAGGTATCCTAAAGAGCTTACTTCTTCTAGGAGTGAGTTTGGGATACATCCTGAAGTGAGGTTCTATGGAGATAAGTTTGCTCCTGATTCAGATGTAGTTTTAAGACATAGGAACAATGGGTACTTGAATGAAGGTGAAGTAGGTAGTAGATGGGGTCTATTGCAGAAAGAATCTGATAGACTGAATGAGTTGTATAAGAATAATCCTAAGTTTAAGAAGAGTGTTAATGATGCTCATAAAGTACCGTTGGTTGATAAGGTAGATTATAACCTTGGAGCTGCTGTTGCTGCTACAGTTCCTGCTGCCTATGCAGGTGCAGGTTTAATTAATGCTGGTATGGATGAGTATTATGATGGGAAGCGTAGAGATGAAGGTATTAGGTCTATGATACAAGAGAAGATGAGTACACCACCATTGTCTCAACAACTTGTAGATTGGGATGAAAATCTAGGGGTAGGTAATGAAAGATAGTATAGTTGAGGTATGTAGTATTGGGAAGCCTGGTGCTACTACTGTAGTTATGAGTAGTCCACTAGAGAGGTGTGACTCTCTTCCTATAGCTCTTGTAGATGACCATAACTACGAGCAACCTATGTATAGTGTTAGTAGGAATGCTGATACCTTTGCTAATCTTTGTGTTATTGGTAATCCTGGTAGCTTTACTGAGGTACAGTTTTCTCCTCTTAATAGATGTGACTTTATTTATGTTGGTAGGATAGATGACCCAGACTATATTCAACCAGTATATAATCCTACTGTTGATGCAGATACTTTTGAGGTATTGTGTAGATTTGGTGATGTAGGTATGAGTGTATCTGCTATAATAGATGTGCTTAATAATTGTGGGTATGTTGATGTAGGTAAGATTATTAAAGATGAACTTGGTGATATTAACCCAGAGATACCTATTGGTTCAATGTATGTAGTTCATAATAAGGTTACTGTTGTCTTTGGTAATAAGGTTGTGGTCTTTACGAAAGGAAAGTAATGAATATTTTGGAAGAAGTAACGATAGAGTTTGCCAGTGTTATTGATACCACAGAAGTAGATAGGAACATAGTAAACTCTGTTAAGAGAATAAAGCTTGATATGAGTGATATTGTTGGACTTGTTACTGATGGTAGTGGTAGTAAGTTTCTGTCTGACAGTGGAGAGTATAAGACTGTAGATGGAGGTGTCGAAGGTGACTACTATCGTCTTGATGGTACAGAAGCTATTACTGGAGCGTTTGCTGGAGGTAATCAGGTGTTTAAGGATGCTAGTGATGCTGTAGATGCACAAGATTTAACAACGCTTAGTCAAGTTGAAGGTAAGCTTGAGATTGGGGTGTATAATAGACCCTCAAGATATGCACAAAATAACAAAGGATAGAAGATGGCTGAAAATTTAGGTGATTTATGGAAAAAAGGTACGAGTTCTCCGTTAGCTAGTGACTTGGTTGAGGGTGGATTAGCGATAGATGTTGCTGGTAAGAAAGTATATTCTAAGGGTAACGATGGTGGTATCTTTACTGTAGGTGGATTTGATGGTGTACACAATGATTTAGAAGGCAGAAGTACTGCTGATGCACACCCGTTGACTGCAATTACTGGACTCTCCTCTACTCTTGATGGTAAAGAGGATGATTTAGGTATTCCTACGGTTAATGATATGATGCTTAGTTCAAAGATTGATGGAAGTAGGTCGTGGATAACACCACCAGAAGGTGTTACTGACCACTTGTTGTTATCTAATATTGGTACAAAAAGTCACGCAGCAATAGATACTCATATTGACGATGTAGACAATCCACACTTAGTTACTGTTGTTCAAATAGGTGCTGAACCTTCCAATGCTAACATACAAGCCCACATTGCTGACCTTACAACAAACCCACACGGGGTTACTGCTTCTGATGTTGGAGCTTCTCCTGAAGACCATGACCATGATGATGTGTATTTTACTGAAGCTGAACACTTAGCTGCGTCTGCAGGTACAGGTGATGTTGGTAAACCAGTTAAGTTGAATGCTAATGGTAAGCTTGACTCTACTTTCCTGGACTTTACTGCGTGGACTCACATGGGTTCATGGAATCCATCTGTTGGTGAAGAGTATCCTGACGAAACTGGTCTTGAACATGGTGCATTCTATAATGTAGTAGAAATTATTGCTGATACATTTACATTTACTGGTGGTGACTTGGCTGGTCAAGAAACAGAGAATGGTGACATGATGGTATTTGGCTTGGTTGGTTGGACTCTTTTGCAGTCAGACTTAAACCCAGACCTATACTATATGCTTGATGGTTCAGTTGGACTTACTGGTGCGTTTGCAGGTGGTGGTCAAATAATCTCAAACATCGCTGATGGTGTGGTTGCAACTGATGCTGTGGCAATGGGACAGATAGCTTCTTTTGCTACTGACTTTGTTGAGAAAGCTGGAGATGAAATGACTGGTAACTTGATTGTTGGTACTGGTGAAGTAAATGCTCAATTTAGAGTTTCTCCAAATGATGACTCTGGATATTCAAGTGTTATTCTTGAAGATGGTTCAAGTTTCCCTAGAATTACTATTTACCACAACAACAATACTGATTATGCAGGAATTCAGAAGCAAGGTGCAGATAACCAGGTTCAGTGTGAAATTACTCTTGAGCCAGATGGCAACCTGTCTATTCTTGAGGACATAGTTCCAGCAAAAGCTGATGACCTTACTCCAAAAAAGTATGTTGATGATGCAGTCGCTAGTGCAGACGGAAACCTTGATGACCACATTGCAGATGTGGCTAACCCACATGCTGTTACAAAGTCTCAGGTTGGACTGGGTAGTGTAGCAAACTTAACACAGGATGAACAATTTTTCATAGGAGCGTATTAAGATGGCTGATAATCTAGGAGAGTTATGGAAGAAGGGTACTACAGCTCCACTTGCTTCTGATATAGAAGAGGGTGGATTGGCTATTGATGTTGCAGGAAAAATTGCATATTCAAAAGGTTCTGATGGGAATGTTTTTCCTATTGGTGGAAATCTTTCGCATGGACTGTCTGACTGGAGTGGAGTTGGATTATCTGACAGTGACCTGGTTGGTCTCGATAGAACAGGAGCACTTTACTTAATTCTTGGAGCACTTAGGCTCGAACAAGCAATAGGACTACAGGCTTATTCCAGCACTACCCCCGAACTTGTTAGAATTTTCCCAGAGATTGTGAACCATAATACAATTATTAGAAAGACCTATTCTACTGAGCTTTCTTTTGAACTGGAGTCATATTCCAGCACGAAGACTGCAAGAATGAAGTTCTCTCAGATTTCTGCTACATCTTTTAACGAGATTCCATATTATGAAATCGCAAACAAAGATTATGTTGACAGTGAAAATGCTGTACAGGATACACTTATTGTTGGTCTCGAAGAGGACAAAGTTTCAAAGACTGGAGACATTATGACTGGTGGGCTTACGCTAAATACTGCAGGTATTGGAGTAAGTGTTAGTGGAAGATACGTTGCATATACAGAAGGTATAATTATTACCATGACTGGTGCTCCACTTGACAACATGATGGTTAGATTAAAGATTGTAATGAATGGATATTCTAGTCAAATTACTGCACCAGAAATTGACATTCAAGGTTATTATTATGCTGGTACTGGAGACCCACAAGTTCCATACATACTAAGTACTGCTGCTAGAGCATCTGGGATTATTCTTGATGAAGTATATTTCTATGAGGATGCAGTAAGTCATCAGCCCTGTATTTGGATTGGGTCAGTAGATGGCTTTGGATATTCACAGACTGCCAGTGTTGAATTGGTTAGTGGTTCTAAAGAGTCAACTATTGTAAGTATTGTTGCTGGACCTAAACCTACTGATGGTATTCGTGGTAATCTTGCTAAGATTATGCACACTATTCTTGATGATGGTACTGTTCCCTTTAGTGGTGAAGCACTTAAAGTGTGGACCAATGTTAAGGTTGGTGATGGTGTAGATGGTAACTCTATTGCTATTCGTGGAACTACTGCAGACCAGAATGCGTATCTTAGACTAAAGAGACCAGACAATTCAGACCTTGCCTGGTTCTATGCTAACGATGCTGAAGACCATGTAAGTTTGAAGCTACTTGATGATACTGGAACACTTCATACTGACTTTGCTTTCCTTAGAGATGGTAACATTTCTGGTGGAGCACTAGCACCTACTGATGCTGGTCACTTGACACGTAAAGACTATGTAGATAATCGTTCATACAGTAAGTCTCAGCATATAGATAGCTCTGCTGGTCTTGGTGATGCTGCTAAACCTATTGTACTTAATGCACAAGGTCAGATTGACCCGTCTATGTTAGATACGTCTACGTTCTACTATGTTAGTCCATTTACTCCTGTATCTGGTGCTGAGTACCCTAGCATTATTGATGAGACTCCTGGTGCATTTTGGGTGTGTGAAGTTGACTATGCTTTTGTAGATGCTGGAGATTTGCAGGGTAAAGATATCACTATTGGTGACTTTATGGTTTGGGGTGCAGCAGGTTGGTCTATAATGGCTGGAGAGATGAACCCTACACTCTACTATATGTTAGATGGTTCTCAGGCTTTAACTGACCCATTCCAAGCTGGTGGACAGAAGCTTATCAATATAGCTCCTGGAACTGTAGATGGTGATGCTGTAGACTTTACTCAGTTAGCTACGAAAGCAGACAAGACCTACGTTGATAGTGAGATAGATACACACTTGCATAGTGAGTATTCATTGATATCAGATGCATGGAAATTAAAACCAAAAACAATAGGTAGCTCAACTGTTGAAATGGACCTTAACACTATTGTAGATGTTGGTCATTATATATCTTCTAGTGGTTCTAACTTGTGGTTGAATTTACCAGTTGGTTCACATCCAGCATTTACATTGTTCGTTGAGAGTATACAACCTGGAAGCTCTAGTGAGTACTGGAGACAAACATTGTCTGAGTATACTAATACTGATAAGTGGACGAGAATACATGCTAGTGCTGCTTCAGAGTGGGGTGAATGGGTTAAGATGGCTATAGATGATGGTATCTCATATTTACCTCTTGCTGGTGGAATAATGGCTGGTGCAATGTCTTCGACTTATGCTACTCCTCTTGTTTTAAAGAATGATGGTAATACTGGTGTTGTATTTCAAGATGCTCTTGGTGCATCAAAGAGTACTGTATATGGGATGACAGACCACTCATTAAAGTTTAGAGTATTTAGTGAGGATAGTACGAGTTCTGTTGATTTTAATTTACTCAAGGATGGAAACATTCAGATTCCAGGAGTTGCTCCAACAAGTGATACTCATGCAGTTAGAAAAGACTATGTTGATACTGGTTTCGTGTCAAAGGATGGTGGCACTGTTACTGGACAGCTTACTGTTATGCAGGAACTTACAGTGCATGATGACCTTCTTCTTACTGGTGGGGAACATAGGATTACTGCCAATGATGGTAATGCTAACTTTGCTATTAGGGCTGGTAATCAATCTGTTGACGGAATAGAGGAATATACTGTTGCTGCTCAAGGTGCTGGTATATTGGCACTTAATCATGAACTTGATAACCCAAATTTTGAACTTAAAATATCTACTGGTGTTACGGAAGAAGTTGCAGGTGAACCAGTAGTTTGGGGTAAGGCACTAAGTGGTGACGGGCAAGGATTCCTTAAATGGGGTGGTAATGAGATTATAGACAAAGGTAACTCAGTTACCAAGTCTACTGGACCAGCAGACGGTGATAAGGGTATTAGGCTTACTTCTGAGGGATACATTGATGTTTCTATGTTGCAGACATCTACTTTTACTCCTGTAGGACCTTATGACCCATCTGATACAACTAACCCTACTGGAGAGTACCCTGATGTAACCGAAGCTCCCTATGGAGCATTCTGGTACGTTGATAATCTTGTTAATCCAGTAGGTGAAATGCCTGATGGAGACCCATACTATGAGTTTGTAACAGACCCAGTTAGTAGACAAGATGTTACTACGGAAACACTACTTGGTAGAAAGATTACTACTGGTGACTTTATGATATGGTCAACTTCTGGTTGGGGTATCATGAGTGGTGAGATTAATCCAGACCTGTACATGGAATTATCAAAAACATCACATTTCCAGGACAACGGTAATCCACTTGTGATTAATGGTAAGATATCTTATCTGCATCCAAGTACTGCTGATGGTGAAGCAGTTGCACATGAACAACTTGTAGCACACCAAGCAAATAGGAATAATCCACATGGTATTACTATTGAGCAACTAAACATGGATACTGGTCATATTGTTTTGGACCAATGGAACGATGCAGTGTATACCACTGATTCACAAGCCTGGCATGATGATTCGTTTGATACTCAGGATTTTCACATGCATTGGGTGAGAATTGGAAACACTATACAACTTGCTGGTAGATTTATTGCAAGAAGCTTTAGTTCAAGAATGGACAATACAGACTTGGGTGTATATTTATATACTGATATGGCTAAGTTCCTTAGAGATAACGGAATATTCAATGAACTTTGGTGGGGTACTGGTTCTGGTTCTATTGAAGCTAGTGGACCTGGATTTGATACACCAGTTTTAAACTGTAGTGTACATACAGCTGGTGGTATATTAAAGATAATTGCATCTGATACGTTTGCAGTAAGAGAGGGAAGTAGTAACTTAGCATGTGATAGTATGACTATTAGATTTACATTGATGGCTAGTGGTGTAGCTCCAGAACCTCTAGATTTTAAACCATGAAAATAAATCATATACAAATTGGGTATAATGAAGACTCAATTAAATACGCTGAACAAGTAGCCAAATATAAAAGGATGATGAAATGAAACAAGTAGCAAACCAATTAGTACAGGCAGTTCCACTAGTAAGTGGTAGAGTTAATAAGGGTGCAGGAACTTATGAAGCAGGTAGTATCATTCATTGTGAAGCTGATGCAGAGATTACTGTACACTTTAAACAGGGTGATGAGACTTACAATATGATAGCTGGTCAAGACGTAGCTTATACTGGTAGCTTCACTGTAGTTAGTGGAACTGTAACATATAACTAAGGGGATACTATGAAAGTATTAGCAGATGCTATTAAGGCACAGTTGAAAGAGAATGGTGGGAGAATATCTCCTGAGTTCATAGATAATCTTGCTGCGAATGCAGAGTATGTATGGTTACATCCAACACCTAGAACACGGATATGTGTTATGACTATCTATAGTGGTCATGAGGTTGTTGGGTATTCAAGAGTGCTTGACCCTAAAAATGATGTTAAGTCTATTGGTGAAGAGGTTGCGTTTAACAATGCAAAAGATGAACTATGGGCTGTATGTGGTGCTATTGCACTTGTAGTTTAAGGAGTTCACATGTTGAATTTTGGTTTTAAAGCAGGTTCATTTAGTACACTAAATTGTGATGCCACAGGTACTCAGTTGATTGATAACCATACGTTTGACTGTGGTGTAGAGAACTGGACATCAGACCCTACTTATCCAGCTACCATAACAGACAATGGTGATGGTTCATTACACGTAGTTGCTGATACTGCCTATGGTTCATTAGTTCCAGACTTCTTTGTTAGTGACTCTCTACCTGATGGTAGCTACGACTTGACTGTGGACGTTAGAAACATTACTGGAGTAGGTAAGGCTTCTATTAGAGATGATGGTGGCACATGGCATTCTCAGGCACTTGTAGATGGTAACAATGTGTTCCCTTACACTGGAACGATTAGTACTATTAACGTAGGTGCTGACAATGATGCATCGTTTGTTGCAGACTTTGAGCTTATTGGGCTTGAGGTTTCAGTAGATTTACCAATCAGGTTTCACATGAAGGTTACAGCAGCAGCTCAACCAACACACTTATCTCCAACAAATGAGTTAGTATATACTGACAATGGTGACGGAACATGGGATATAACATCTGTTGATACAGTAGGTGTCATACAATCAGTATATAAGGACATGACAGCGATAGAAATTATACAAGCAGATGACCTAGTTAACATTGAAGAAGCCTGGCTTGATTGTATACACCTAGAGTCTTTTCACACTGGAGGATTGACTTCTGTATTATTGGCTTCATCTGCATGGTCTGGATGTGATTCAATGGTATCATTTAATGCAGAGGGCTTAACATCTGTTACTGATATAAGTGGTGCATGGAAAGAGTGTACTAGTCTTGAGTCATTTGATTCAACACAAATGGTTTCTGCTGTTTCGTGTGGATTTGCATGGAATAGCTGTGATGCATTAGCAAGCTTTAATGCTAGTGGATTAGTAAGTGCAGAAAACATAAATGAAGCATGGGCTACTTGTGCATTATTGACTGAATTTGATTCATCAAGTATGGTTAAAATAACAACTATGGCATCTGCATGGCAAGCATGTAGTGGGTTAACATACTTTATGTCTTCAGATTTTTCTAGTGTAACAAATACATACTCTGCCTGGGCATACTGTTCAAGTCTAATATGTATTGATAAAATTGATACAACTGGTGCATCCACAGCTAGAACGTCTATGTTTCTAAATTGTAGCTCTATTGTTCAGCCAGATGTCACTGCACAAGCAGACCTTGAGGATACAGACGGAGCAGCATGGGTTAATGCTAATCCGTGTCCAGACATAACATCTGATATCATAGACATGGACCAGGATGGAAATAGAGATGTGATTATTGCTTCTGACGGTATAGTGACTGTATCTGTAGATGTAGATAGCACTAATATAGATTTAGATGGTGATATGATTGCCGATATTGTATTGGATAGATAATGAATAAATTTACAAAGATTGTTTTATGGTTTATAGTATCATTACACACAGCAGTCTTTGTATTGGGCTGTACTAGGTATGAAGCTATTGATATAGACTTGATACATATAGAAGCTCATGCTTTCAGTAGTGGGTATGATGTAAAGGAACTCCCTGTAGGAGTTGCAGACGATTCAGAAAAATAGTATTGGGGAGAGCCTTTACCTCTCCCTAGTAGTGTTTTTAAAGCACAAATACATGTTCAGTTAAGGAGAACAAATGAAGAAATTAGTACTAGCATTATTGCTAACGGTTGGTGTTGTAGCTGGGGAATCAGTTAATGGGTATGTAGGTGTTGCAGGATTGTATGAGAATACTCATGTATTCCAGAAGTCTGACCTCCCAGTTAAAGAGAGTGCTCTTGGTGGACAATTCCTCATTGGTGCAAATCTTTTAAAACAAGATGGTGTTACTCTAGGTTTTGAGGGTAGATGGTTATCTACGGATAGTGAGTTTACTGATTACGCTGTTATTGGATTGCTTAGAGCATCCTATGAAGCTTCACCTGAGTTAGATGTATTCCTACTTGGTGGTTATGGTATGCTTGATACTGGTATGACATCCGTAGATGGTTACAGTTATGGTATTGGAGCGTCTTATGCTATTGCAGCAGACTATAGATTTGTAGTAGATTATTTGTCACTACCTAATCCAGATGACGTTACTTATGGCACTGCTGACTTTGATGTAATCACCGTTGGTTTAGAATATAGATATTAAGGAGAATATTATGAAACAAGATTTTAAAACAGTTATCGGAGAGTTGTCTGTAGCAGTATGTTTTGCTGGTCTATTGGCACTAGGACTTGCTGGTTGTAACAACAGTGATACTAGGATTGTAGTTGAGCCAGGAGAGCCTATCGTCATTGATGATAACCTTTCATTGGAGTGTGGTGTTCCATTCGATTTAACTGCATTCTCATTGGGTGACAGCAATGTTACTTATAACGGAGAAGAGTTACTTAGTGAGTTTGGAATGGATTTAAAATTTACTGTAGTTACACCTTGTATTATAGTAGATGAGAATGTAACTGAACCTATTGTGCCTGTAGATGGTAAGTGTCCTGAAGGATACAAGGTTACTGATTGTAATACTTGTGTAGTGTTACCACCACTATCATGTGGAGAGGGTACTATAGAAGATAATGAGACTAACACTTGTATTGTTGCTCCAGAGGAAGTTCATCCATGTGGTGAAGATACTGAATGGAACGATGAGACCGAACTCTGTGAGATACCAGTAGTTGAGATTGAAGACGAAGAAGAGTAATGGGTTGTCCATGCAAAGATAAGGCTAAGAAATTAGTTAAGAAGGTAAGAGATTTAATTACTAAAAAATAAGGGTCAATATGAATCATATAGAAAGAATAGCACAGATTGTATCTAAGGCTGGTCTTCTTAATGAGGTTGAACCTGATGAGCTCGTAGATATTATGAACCATGCTCAAGTAGAAGACAAGGACCTGGATAAACTTCCAGGGGTTGTCGTCTATATCAGGAAGAGATTTTTAGAGAAAAACAGTAGGTATAATGCATTTAAGATTGCATTTAAAGATAGATGTATTCCACAAGCAGATAGCAACGCTCCATTCCCAAACACAACTGGTGAAGTATCAAGGACAGCTATTGAAATCAAAGCAAAGAGACTAGAACAATCACAGTTGTATAAACGGGTTGTAACGCTGTTACAGACTAACCTGTACATATCCTATGCCATGAGTAGGTTTCAGGTCTTAGATAAGGTCCTAGAGCGTGTATTGAGTGATGATATATCAGACAGAGATTTAGCTCCACTAAGTAAGACATTCCTAGACTCAACTGCTAAACCAGAAGGTGCTAGAGAGTTTGAAGTGAATATCAATCTCGGAGATGGTGCTGAGACTATGAAGAGTATCGAGGAGAAGCTTAGTGACGTTGCTAAGCTAATGAAGGGTAAGAGTGCAACTGAGATTATAGATGTACTTGCTATGCCTGTGGAGGTCTCCAATGGCGATAGTACCCAGAGCTAGGTATGACTTACCATATCATCCTAAGCATCAAGACACCTTAGAGTTCTTTGCTTGGTTTAATACGTTCTTTGATGAAGAGAACAAGGTAGCTCCAATGCATTTCCAGATGATTGACCATATTAATGGTAAGTCTAATAGAAAGTGTTTAGAGTGTACAAGAGGTGCATCGAAATCTACATTGGTTGGTGTGTACTACTTGATATACTGTATCTTCAAAGGTAAGAAGTTTAATCATGGTGAGATTAACTTTATCATCTACATTATGGACAGTGTTCAACAGGTTGCTTCACAAATAGATAGGCTTATCTATACTATCCAGGAGAACAAGGAACTCAGTAAGTATTTGACTATTACTAAGTCTAAGCTAGGTGATGACCCTACTATACATATCTACAATAAGATGTTGGATAGAGAAATCTACGTTAAAGGTAGAGGTACTGGACAGAAGATACGTGGTGTTAACATTAGACACTTTAGACCAGACTGGATTATCATGGATGATATCGAGAATGATGAGTCTGTAATAAACAAGGACAACAGAGAGAAGTTGAAGAACTGGTTTCAAGCTGCAGTAGTTCCTGCTGTAAATCCTAATAACTACGAGTTTACGTTTATTGGAACTCCGTTACATGCTGACTCATTGTTACTTAACCTAGTGGAGTCTGATGACTGGAGTACTATACAGTTACCTATAGCAGAAGACTATCCTGTTAAGGATGGACAACCTGTAGTTTCTTGTTGGGAAGATAGGTTTACTGTAGAGTACATACGACAGTCATATAACTCGTATAAAGGTCTTGGTAAGGCTGCACTATGGTTTCAGGAACACATGCTTGTAATCACTCCTAGTGAGTCGTTACTGTACAACCTGGATGCTGTGAAGAGATATAGAAGTACTGACATGGTGAATAACCTCAAAGGACTTACCTACTATGTGTCTGTAGATTTGGCTATCTCTGAAAGGGATACTGCTGACTATACTGCTATTGCTGTAATTGGTGTGAACGAGAATAACCACTGGTTCTTGGTAGATGGATGTTATGGTAGATATAAACCTGATGATACTATTGACAAGATATTCATGTACGTTGCTAAGTATAGACCTTACTCTGTAGTTCTGGAGAAAGTAGCATTCCAAATGGCTATGAAGACGTTTATCTACAATGAGCAGGTGAAGAGAGGATTGTTCTTTGGTGTAGACATGATTAGTAGACCTAACCACAAGAACTCTAAGTTAACTGTACTCAAGAGTTTTCAACCTATTGTTGAGATGGGTAGGTTCTGGATACCAGAAGATATCATGCAGAACTTTACAGAAGAACTCCTACAAGAGATGAGGATGATTACTGTAGATAAGATATTAGCTAAGCATGATGACTTGATAGATGCCATTGCTCAGCTTACACTTATAGACATAATTGCTAGTACTTCTATACGTGATGAGCCTAGTCAGTTGGGTGATGCTGGTGACTCTATGAGTAGTTCTTACATATTTTAATTATGGTATAATCGAACCATCTTAAAAAATAAAAGGATTTAAAATGGCAGTATTAGAATGTACAGATGGATTTGTAGGTGTATCTCAAATAGTTGAAGGTGTGAATGATAGACTAGATTTAGCTGGAGGAACACTTACTGGAAATGTAGAAGCTCCTAGTATGACTATTGGTGGAGAAACTGTTGCTGTCATCTCTGACCTTTCACAGAATGCTCAGCTTGGTGGTGTTTACTCAATTACGAATGAAGAGAATGGATTTCTTAAAGATGTATACGTTGCTGGTGACTCAAGTGTAGAGCTTGGACACACTGAAGTATCTTGTAATAGAACTGGTGACATGGCTACAGTAACTCTATCTGTGGATATTACTGGGTTTACATATCATATTCCTACTGATGATAGAATCTCGTTTAAGTTTGACCTTCTTAGAAGATGTAAAGAAAGAGGTTGGTTTAACACTATTGAATCATGGCAAAGAGGTATGGGTCAAATCTATATGAGTGGTCCTGGTAGAGATGCACCCGTAATGTCAATGTATTCTTCTGTTGGTTCTGATGGTTGGGTTTATCTTGTTATTGGTGAATATCCAGCGTATGCATCTGCAGACATGAACAGAATGATTTGTGATGCTAGTTTCACATTCAAGGTAGCATAAGGGAGACACTATGGCAACAATAGATTACTGTGAGTATTCGACTGGTCTGCCTACTAGATTCTTCTCATTCCTAGCATCGTTTGAAACAAACGGTGAGCCAATAGAGTTCTATGTTTCTGACCCAGTTGAAGTTAGCTGGGGAGGAGAACACTTCTATAGTTATGATAAAGGTGTAATCTACGGTACACAGAACGTGTGGGGTAAAGAAGCACCTGTAGTAATAAGAGCAGAGAATGAAGTTGGTAGAATTTATTTTGGTTCTACAACAGACTACGATAGAAACTTCCTTTCAATAAACATACACAAAGCATTGGGTATGACTACAGCAAATAAAATGTGTTACAGACTTGAGGAACTTAAAAGATTCTCGTTTACTGGAACTAACAAGATTGTTTCTTTTGAATCTGCCTGGGAAGACTGTACTGAACTACTAGAGTTCAAAGGTATGGATACTACTCATGCACTTACATTTAAGAAAGCATGGAAAAACTGTAACAAGCTAGATGAGTTTCCTGCTATATATTCACGTTTTGCTACTACTGTAGAAGAAGCATGGATGGGTTGTTCAAACATGACTAGATTTCCTATTATAGGTGTTGAAAGATGTATCAACTTTAATAGTGCCTGGAGAGGTAATGTGAAGCTTAAAGACTTCCCTCTTATAGATATATCCAAAGGCAAGTACTTTGACCATGCATGGGCTTACTGTGTAGATATGGAATCATTCCCTGCACTAGACTTTAGTTCAGCATTAAACATGAGTTATTCATTTGCTTATATGCCTAAGATTACAAACCTACCATTCTTCAATACAAATATATGTACTGATTTTAAAGGAATGTTCGAGAGAGATTGTTCACTGAAATGTATTGGTGGAGTTGATACCTCTAGTTCATTAAACTACAATACTAATATGTTCTACATGACTGATAGTTTATTGCAGCCAGATGAAGAAACTCGGTATGCACTTGAACGTGGTAACTTTAGATGGGAAAATGATGAACCATGCTACTATGATGCTGGACGTTCTAAGTTTTTCGTTGTATCAAAGGTTCAAGAGACTTGTTCTATTACTTTTGAAGTAATGGGTGGAGACTTTGAAGTAAACTGGGGTGACGGAAGTTACGTACCTTATAATGTTGGCGAAGTTACTGGGCTACCAGTAGGTAACAATATCATAATGATACGCTCAGAAGAGGAAATAACAGGGTTCAAAGCTTTATCCGACACATTTATTGATGTATCATTTAAACGTGCTTATACTCTAACCTCGTTACGTGAATCGTTTAAAGATAAGCTACTACTAGAGACCTTTGGTATGCTTGGTAATACTGGTCCAGTTAATATGGACTCAGCACTTGAGGGATGTCTCAATCTACATACTATTACAGAGACCATGTTTGATGGAGTATTGTCTGCTAATAAGATGTTAAAAGGTTGTGTGAGTTTCAGAAGATTTAACTCTGAAGAAATTAACTTCGGTAAGTGTCTAAGCTTCTCTGAGTTTATGAATGGATGTTCTGCTGTTGAGGAGCTTGGTGCTTTTGTTACAACAAGTGGTACTGTCTTTACTCAGATGTTTGCTAACATGACTGAGCTTACATGTATACATGCGTTGAATACAGAGAATCAAGAAGCTACTGGTAATATGTTCTACAATACACCTAAGCTTGTTAGACCAAACTCGAATGAGATTACTAATCTACTTAGAGGTGATGACTATGATAACGGTGGTACTTGTGCCAATACCTTTAACATTATGTTTACATCATATATGAATGAGCAGGTATCATTTACTACTGACTCTATTGTACTTGTTGACTGGGGAGATGGTGAACCTATCGAATATCCTGCAGGTCAAGTTACTGGTATTCCTACTGGTACTGTGTATGTTGTTGGTCATGCTACTGAACTTACGTTTGATACTAAGAACTTTGAAAGTGTTAACATAATCTCTGCTACAGAGATATCTACAATGAATCAACTGTTGACAGATAACACTCATCTACAGTCGTTTAGATGGTTCGGTGATAACATTGTTACTGATGCTGGATATGCATTCTCTGGTTGTGTTTCTATGACACAGTTTGAAATGAAAGACATGACATCACTTGTCAATCTTGAAGGAATGTTCAAAAACTGTACTGGTATGGCTATATATCCTAAGATGGATACTGTTAATGGTAAGTACTTTGAGCACATGTTTGAGAACAATAGTTCTGCACAATGTCTATCTGGTATAGATACTCGCAAGGGTATGTTCCCACCTAACTTTGTTGACTGTATTGGTGTGCAGCTAGATTGTACTGACCAACTAGATTGTGTTGGTAATATTCTTGACTGTACTGCTGATGAAGCTTGTGATGTTGATGCACCACCTATATCGTGTAATTCACAACAGTTAGACTGTTCTGGAAACCTATGGGAATGTAGCCCAACGAATATGGTGCAGTGTACATTGCCTTCAACTATGTTTGATGGAAGTACATTCTCTAACCCTACTAAGTCTGAACAGGCTTCAATAGGCAAGAGAGACCTATATGAAAAGGATACACCATGTTAGTATCATACGAAGCATTTAGGCTAAGAGTAATAGCGAACCTCAAAGTGAGGTCTGCTAACTATGTCAATACAGATTGTGATATACGTACAATCATTGCAACAGTATATGATGAGCTACAGAATGAGATACTATTCTCTGTGTATAAACAAGAACATATACTTGTTAAAGACCAGAAGGATATTACTCTCGTTAATGATAATCACTCAGAGGAGTCAGGACTTCCAGTTTCAGAAATGTATAGGGATGTTCTTGATATTGTAGATGAGAATGACGTATCTATACTTGACCTTCTTCACGAAACTTCTTATAGTGTGTGGAGATGGAACAATTATTCTCAGTGTATGGGCAACAGTGTATCACTTAGTGATGGCAGACCTATATACTTTCTACGTAAGCGTGTACACTCGATAGAGACATTACCACCAGAATACTATGCAAAGATATTAACAGCTATGCTAGAGGGTGTTATGTACTATGTAGAGAGTGCTATACCTAGTCAACCAGATACGGCAGTTGCTAACTGGTCATACAAACGATACTATAATGCAAGAGAAGCTCTGAAGAATGAAATGTCTCAGAAGGTATTTGCACACGAAAAGGAAAAGAAATGGCTATAGGGTTTGATACAAAAGCAGTGGATTTAGATATAGACCAGGTAAAGGAACTTTACAATGCTATGTCTGACCTTGTTTATAAAGATATGGATAAGCAGTATAAAGAGAAGAAGCTTAATGGTTCTACCTATGCTTCTACTTGGGCTGACTTAATGAAGGCTGTTGTAGCTGGTTCTATGCAGACTGTAGCATCCCTACAGATGAAAGAAACTGATGCTGATAGATGTGTTAAAGAGTCTCAGTGTAATCTCAATCAGTCTCAGATTAGTCTACACACTGAACAAGAAGCAGAGATACTCAGAGAGAGTGATAGAAAGACTTGTCTTGCTACTGCTGACTGTGAATTGAAGGGTTCTCAACAAACTTTAGTTGATACCCAGAACACAGAGATTGGTGTTGAATCAACTAGAAAAGATTGTCTAGCTACTGCTGAGTGTGAGTTAAAAGAGACCCAGAAAGCTAAAGTTGATTATGAAGTAAGTGATTCACTTCCTACACAGAAGCTATTTACTGAGAGACAAACTGAAGGGTTTGATGATAACAAGATGCAGAAGATGTTAGAGATTCAAATGAATGCATGGGCTATGATGTTTTCATCTGGTCTAATGACTGATGTTCCTAGTATTATTAGTGGGGATAGTGCGTCTAGTCTATACTGTGCAATGGCTAACGATGTTGGTGTTCCTTGTACTGCTCACCAGTCAAATGGTGATGACATAGATGATGCTGTAGAGGTCACAGAACCAGATGGTATATAATGAAGTAGACTACGATACCTTTATGGGCATTGTAGATAAGGTTCAGTATCAAAACCAAGATATACTTGAAGCTATGGAATTCGGGTATAAAAACATACCAGATGCCTATATGAAGGCTGAACATGCTTGGTGTAGGTATTGGGTCATCTCACATGAGGATAAGGTCCTGACGACCATCCTCGAAGGACGAGATGGTGTACTTACATACTTCACAACTACAGATTTACCTGGTAGCAATATAAGACGGTATGTTAAGGTGCTCAAGAAGCTAGTTACAAAGGTTACTAAGTGTAGAGAAGTTGTGTTCGTTAAGGTTGTTATCTGGCATAAACCAGCTCTAGCATTACTTAGAACTGTAGGCTTTAGAAAATACATACTAGAGAACCATAACAGTATATGGGTGTATGAATATGGGAAGCAAAACTGAGATTAAGAGTGACCTATTCGCTACCAGAATGCTGGATGAAGAGCATGGTCTATATGGTAAGGAACTAGCGAGGATATTTGCACAGACTCTTGATATGAGTCCTAAAGCAATGTTACCAGCAGTACTTAACGATAGTAACATGTTCTTCAATGAAGCAGTGTTTGAGACTATGGGAGCTTCCACTAAGATAGAAATGTCTGTAGGTAAACTTACTGACGAGTCTGTACTTGCTCACATCAAACAGAATATAGACCCAGAAGCTTCTGAGATAGTTGCAGTATCCTATGGTGTTTCTCCTAGTATTATGAAGGTATATGACTTTCTCAATAGTACACTCCCATCAAATAATTCATGTACACAACACTTCTACGAGAACCTTACGCTAACACAGCCTGGACATTACTATGTAGACTACCCTACATGGGAGTATGAAGGAAAGAACTGTGGTGTTGTGTCTGGAGAAGGAACTAACGGTGTAAGTCCATATCTCTGGATATATCAAAATGGAGACTACAAGAAGACTAAGTTCAAGTTATTTGAACATGATGGTGCTTGTGGTCATAATGGTACTGAACACGAAATAGAACTTCCAGAGGACAATAGAACTGTTATTGCTATTGAGTATAAAGCAGGTTCAGCTACTAGGTATACCTATGCATTTACAGAAGGAATGATAAGAGAAGAACATTCAGACTATACTGGTCTTATGTTGCTCATGAAAAAGGACTTTGAAGTTCCTGAGAGTGATAAGTATCGTAAGTTTCTATACAATAGATTTGGTCTAGGTACAGAAGGTCCACCTCCTGAAGAAGGAGAGGAAGAACAACCTAGTCTTGAGGATTCTATTGCTGATGCTGAAAATCTAAAGGATGCATTTATAACCTATTCATGCTCTAAGAATGATGAAGAGTTTGGAGCACTTGTTAGTGAAATCTACGCAATGGGTAATGAGGTTAAGTGTACTGGTGAGATTAACTTCGAGTATGAAGCCAGACAGGATGCACAAGGATTAACTAAGTACTTCATAATCTTTGAACACGGTATGTTTTCTCCAGAAAAAGTTGACGAGAATGGTGAGGATATGTATCTGTATATGATGCCTATAGAGGAACTGAGGACACTATCCTTACCAAGGAAATTCAAGGCATACAACAAGATGTTCTGTATGTGGGGATATTCTGAAGTTGAGGTAGAGATAAAATGGTATCAGACTGGGTTCTTTAGGTTTATCATGATGATAGTTGGTGCTATACTTGCTTTCCTCACCTTCGGTGTTGCTGGACTTATCATGTATGGTCTCATGCAGATTGGTATGAAACTACTTGCACTGATTGACCCTAGACTAGCAGCTATTGTAGGGCTCGTAGTTGGACTACTCATGATGGACGTATCTCAGGTACTTAACTCAGTGCTTATGGTTACTAACAATGTACTTGCTATTGTGCAGACATTTAACCAGGTTGCTTTCGAGAAAGACCTACAAGCTATAAAAGACAGAACAGATGATTATATAGAGAAGACTGAAGAAGCAAATGAAGAACTATCCGAAATAGATAGTAATCAAATACTTATGTCTTTTGGAGATAAAGTAGATTATCTGTATAATGGAAACATGGAAGCTGCATACTCAGCTCCTCAAATGATTGCTGCATCTGTAGATATGAGTCAGATAGCATCTGTAGATAAATATTACACATAAGGATTAAAATATGACACTAGTTTCGGTAGACGAAGAGCCTAAGAACAAATTATCTCATGAAGATATGAAAGAGGTAGTTGAACATGACTTGAAAGAGTCTAAGCAATACCATGATGATGTTATGTCTGAAATCCAAACATGGATGGATGAGTATAATGGAGAGCCTTACGGTAATGAACAAGATGGTAGGTCTAGGATAGTCTGGAAGCTAATCAAGAAGCAGGGTGAAGCTCTTGTGTCTAATATCATTAAACCATTCCTGGGTAACTTTGATATCGTAGAGATTAATCCTGTGACTGAAGCAGATGTGTATAAATCAAAGGTAGACGAGAAGCTTATCAACCACTATTGGAACAAAGAGTTTAAAGCAGTAAGATTTCTTAAAGCACTAGGTAAGGTACTTGTACCAGAAGGTACTGTGTTTATACGTGTAGGTTGGGAGAGAGATACTAGAGTAAAGAAGCAGACTATACCACTGGAAGCTCTGACAGACGAAATGAGACAGTCTTTCACTCAAAAGGGTGCAGAGTTCAAAGAGAACCATGAAGACGGTACAGTGACGATTATAGTTACTAAAGTACTAAGCAATCATCCTACCTCTAAGATTGTACGTAATGAGGATGTCTACATAGACCCTACTGCAGATAGTTTTGAAGACAGTAAGTTTCTAATCTACGAGATGAGGATATCACTAAGTGATATCGTTAAAGATGAAATCTACGACAAAGAAGCTGTTAAGAGACTCAAGAAGATTGTATCAGAGAACGATGACAACAGAACAGATGGTTACGACCTACATCACTACAATAGTAGTGACTTTGAGTTTATGGATGATACTCGTAAGAAGATTACCCTGTATGAGTACTGGGGAGAGTATGACTTGCTAGGTGACGGTAATGTTGAACAGGTAGTAGCTACTATGGCTAAGTATGGTGAGGAGTCACTTGTACTACGTATGGAGAAGTCTCCATTCCCATTTGCTAAGATACCTTTCATCTGTATACCACTGTATGATGAACCATTCAAAATCTATGGTAAAGCACTAGCAGATGCCATCTCTGATGAGCAAAAGTTATCTACGAGTATTGTACGTGGTATTATTGACAACATGGCTAACTCAAACAATGGTACAAAGTTCTTTAAGAAAGGAGCGTTAGATGCAACTAACTTCAATAGACTTAAAAGAGGTGACAAATACATTGAGATTAACACTCATGATAGTATCAATACTGCTATTATGGACGGCAACTTTAATCAGTTACCTCAGCATATCTTTAATATGCTCACTATGTTGGATAGCCAAGCTCAGTCATTAACTGGTATTACTAATGCAATGCAGGGATTACCTGGCTCAGAGATGAAGGCTAGTACTAGTAACTTCTCAGCAATGATGTCTCAATCGCAGATTAGATTACTTGACATTACGAATAACATTACTAATGGTCTTAGAGAGATGCTAATGATGTGGATGGCTATGAGTGCTAAGTACGTAGACAAGGTTGAGATTAAACGTATTACTGGTATTGATATAGATGTCTTAAAGCAAACAGAAACACAGAGACTTGTACAGCAGTTTGGATTAGACCAATTACCTAAAGATACTGCTATTAAAGCTATGATGCTTGTAGCTCAGGAAGTCGAAGATATGTTCGATAGAAAAGACTTGAAGTTTGATATCAAGATGAAGGTTGGAACTGATGGACTTAAACAGATTAAGATTCAGAACCTTAACATGTTGATGCAACAGTTGTCTCCACTTGCACAAGCAGGGAGTATTCCACCTGATGCTATTAAGTTACTTGTAGCTGACTTAGCTGAGCAACTAGATAGACCTGATATAGCTAGAATGATTAGTGAGTATCAACCACAACCAGACCCAATGGCACAAGCACATGGTGAAGCAGACTTAGAGGTTAAGAAGTCTGATGCAGCTAAGAATAATGCTCTTGCTGCTAATGCAACTGCTAGAACTCAGAATGAAGCTGGTAAGACTCAGAAGGAGTTGGCTATGACTGATGCAGACATGGCTAACAAGTATGCTGATGTTAATACTAAGATGGTTAATGCTGATATAGCTAAGGCTTCTGCAGCTACAAAGGCACATGAAGCTGGTACTAAACGTATACAAGCTAACCAACCTAAAGGAGCTGCTAAATGACACCAGAAGAGAAGGCTCAACACTTAACAAAGTTGTATGGTAATAAGTCCTTCCAGGAGCTAATCCTGAAGGAGTTTATAGACCAGAGTATACTCAGTATAGTGTTGGAAGAGAACGTGGACTCAGATAGCGTTAGAGACCAGCTAAAGGCTAGACAGATTATAACCTTATGGTTTTCTGGTATAATAAGTGACGCTGAGATAGCTAAACAAGAAAAAAAGGGATAACCAATGTTAGATGAAGTGACTACTCCTCTCGAAGAGGATGTTACCGTAGATAATGAAATTGATGAACAAGTGGAAGAGGTAGTTGAGAATGAAGTTGAAGTTGAAGAGACTAAGACCAATGATTCTGATTACGATAAAGCTTGGGCTGATATAGACACAGATAACCCATCAGAAGGACTGTTCGGAGAAACTCTAAGTGAAGATACACCTGATACCCTGGAAGACCAGCAGGAAGTACGGAATGATAACACTAGCGTAGAGAATCAAACTACAGGTTTAATGATAACAAATCCTATACTGAAGTTCAAGGGAAGAGATATCCCGATTGATTCTGAAGAAGAAGCAATCAACTTGATGCAGAAAGGATTTAAGCTAGAAAGTGAGATGACTAAGATTAAACCGTACAAACAGATGATTGCCATATTGGACAACTCAACTGTAGGTACAGATGATATCAAAGCATTCGCTGATGCAATGTCTGGTGATGAAGGTGCTAAGACTTATATACAAAAGAAACTGGGTTTACAATCTACTAGCGAAGCAAGTACAAGCTTCTTTGACGAAGTAGATGACCAGAAACAAACTGTAGATGAGTACAAGCCCAATGTTCCACAGACGGATGCTGTAGCTGACTATTTCCGTGATGTAACAGAAAACCAACCAGAGGTAGCTGGTAAAGTATCTCAGGTTTATGCTGACATTGATGACGAGTTTAAAAATGAGGTATACAATCCTCAGATGTTTCCTATGTTCGTATCTAGCATAGCTAGTGGTGAATTTGATAAGCTGTATCCTATGGCTATCAAGTTGAAACTAGCTCAACCACAATCTACGTGGTTAGCTGCATACCAGGAAGCTTCTAAGCGAGTTAACGGAGGTGGTGAACCTAAGACTGATGTTCCACCTGCAGGTACTAAGATACCTAAGCAGGGCTCTAATAAACCTAGAGCTACTGGTGACGATTACGATAGAGCGTTCAGTATGGATACTAGAGAACTTGAAGAAAAGTTGTTTGGCTAATAAATAAAAGGAATAAATTATGGCTATTTATGGAAACCCGTTAGGGTCAGGACTTGGAGCTGAGCGTAGAGCTTACCTCGACAAAATGCTACTTGAGAATACTGCTCAAAAAACTATGTACGATAGATTGGCAACAATCACGAAACCACTACCATTGAAAGACTCGAAGAGAGTTGAATTTGAAAAGTGGATTACAATGAAGAACTTGTACTTCAACGGTAATGTGAACGAAGACTTCACAGGTAACGATGTTGCTGCTGGTGAAGAGACACTACAGATGGTACAAAGAGATGAGTATCAAAACTTTATGCTTGATGAAGGTTCTTCTGGAACTTCTAAAGGTCAGATGAAACTAATCAAGATGAGTACTGATGTATTCGCTATCGGTGATTGGATGCCATATACTGAAGAACTAGAGTTGTTCCACAACAGATGGTCTACAGCAGAAGCTACTAATCAGATGTCTGATATGTCAGCAATGGTTATTGATGGTTTCTATAGAGACCTATACTTCTATGGTGCAGGACATATCTATGATATCTCTGGTGATACAGCTCCAGCGAACAACGTAACATCTGCAGAGTTTGGTACAGCGTCTAAACACCTTGTAACTGCTCTTAAATTGTCTGGTGCTAAAGAGATGAGTATGATTCTATCTAGCTCACCTAACTACGGTACAGTTCCAGTTAACGCTAAGTTCGTAGCGTATGGACACGTTGCTGCTATTGATGCTATGGAAGAGGGTAATTCAGATTGGATACCTATCGAGAAGTATGCTGACAGAGTAACACTGTTGCCTAATGAGCGTGGTATGTTGAAGAACATCCGTTACGTTGAAGATGCTGATGGGTATATCAAATCTACTGGTACTCCTGGTGAGTATTTTGCTGAGTTCGTTGTTGGTGGTAAAGACCACACTGCTCAAGTACCACTTAGAGGTAAAGGTAAACTAGAGACTGTTTATCATCAGATTGGTTCTGGTGGAACTTCAGACCCACTAAGCAGAGTTGGTTCACTAGGTTGGAAGGGTTGGTTAGGTGCGAAAGTACTTTACCCTGAGAGACTTGGAATCCTAAAAGCTGTATTCAATTACTAAGGAGTAATACATGGCAACATTTGACATCAGAGAGGGTAACACCTCTCTCAATAGACTTGAAACTGATGTTAGTGCTTCTCACGAAGTAACTAACAATACTCGCTCACCGATTACAGTATGTACTGCGTTATATCAACCAGTAGGTACTGCAGGACAGAAGCTAACTGTAGACCAAGCAAGTTTAATTACCATCCTTGCTGGTGCTACTGAGACTGTAGATTACAGTGCTATCACAGATGCTACTGGGTTATACCAGATTTCACCATCTGAGACTGTAGTTAATACATTCGATGCATTGGAGATTGTTTCAACAACTCCCTTGAAGAAGTCTAAAGCTAAGGCTAAGACAGAAGGAGCTTAATATGGCTGCTATATCTATGTACGAAGGTACTAACAACTACGAGACTATTGCTCTTACTGCTGTTGGTGATACACATGATATCACTAACCAGACTAGAGGGATAATCGTAGTTGCTG
>Ga0256844_10000084_pt1 | contig 37342 bp, 50 predicted proteins | sample MusselsmetaG_FD_189100 | JGI IMG/M metagenome (GOLD analysis project Ga0256844, IMG submission 189100) | Mussel associated microbial communities from hydrothermal vent at the East Pacific Rise, Pacific Ocean - Mussels | ecosystem: Host-associated > Mollusca > Shell > Unclassified ... | reverse complement strand
CATTAACCAAAGTAGCAGATGAGCAAAAAAATAAAAATAAGGAAGTAAAAATGGAAATTCAAGACACACTAAGAGAGAGACAAGATGAGTACGGAGATTTTAGAACAAGTGCAAAAATATCACAACACTTAAAAGGTGCAATACGTTCTTACGGTCAAAACTTAAACGCTACACAGTTAGAGGTTATGAGTGCAATCATGGTGAAGTTAAGCAGACTTCTGAATGGTAATCCAAACAGCGTTGATGGGTGGAGAGACATAGAGGGCTACGCAAGATTAGCAAGAGAAGAGATAGTAGCAAACGAAAAGCTACAGGTTGATGAAGTATAGAGTCAAGGGAGCTTACTCATACTTCATCATTGATACAGATGAGGGCATGGTTTATATGCTTAACACACGACTTGAAAAGAAAAAAGTAGTTGAGTATGAGAGCAGATTTAAGAGGTTTACGCATATCAAAGAAGCGTATGAGTATCTATCCCAGACAGAGCGTATGCCTGTTTGGAAATTAAAATCACGTAGTGAAAAGGTTGAGGTATGAACAAAGTAATGATATTGGGAACAATAACAGCAGATATTGAACTTAAATATGACAACGAAGGAAAAGTGAGAACATCTTTTTCTATCGCATACAATAAAAAATATACAAAACAGAGTGGTGAACTTGTAGAAAAAGTAAGTTTTTTTGATGTATCAGTTTTTGGTAGAAATGCAGAAATTATCAATCAGTATTTTAGAAAAGGTAGCAGAATAGGGATTACAGGAGAACTTGAACAAAGTCAATGGAAAGCACAAGACGGCACGAACAGAAGTAAGGTATCAATTAGATTAGAGCAGTTTGATTTTATTGATAAGAGCGAAAATAGTCAAGGGCAGTCAGCAGGTGCAGGACAGTATGGTGGACAGCCAGATAATCCACAGTATCAAAAGCAGGAACGACCAAAACCAACGTATAGGACTCCACAAAGTGCAGTACCACCAACGGTTGATGTAAATGAAGATGAGATACCTTTCTAATCAATAGGAGATAAAAAATGAAATACAAATACACAACACAAAAAAACGCACTCAAAATAGCAAGAGAGATTATGCAAGAGGAGGGGATAAAAAAGCCTGTACTTGCATTTGTAGAAAAGTCTGCATGGGAGAGCATGAAAAACAAGGACGATGTAGCTTCAATCAATGTAGATGATAATGTATCACTTGATTATTTCATGGATAAATCAGTAGTTTATTGTATGTATCAGAAGCGTAGTGTAAATATTACAGAGGTTTTGGCTAAACAATGGTACGACTTCTTAGGAGGAGACTCCATAACTATAGCTATAGGAGATTTTAGGTATGTCAAGTAAAATCTTTGTCTATGACCTTAGACCTATGCCAAGTCCTCGTCCAAGAGTCACCAGATGGGGAACATATAACGACCCAAAGTACACAGAGTACAAGGATGCTATCAAGGCATTAACAAAAATTGATAAGCCCTTAGAGGGTGCAATAAAAATGTCTATCTTATTTCAATTCAAAAAAACAAAGAGTTGGAGCAAGAAGAAAAAAGCACAAGCATATTGGCATACGCAAAGACCAGATACAGACAACCTAACAAAAGGTGTCCAAGATGCCCTAAATGAAATAGCATACAAGGACGACTCACAAATTTGTGACCTTGATGTGGTTAAAATTTGGGGTGATTGTGATAAAATAATTGTAGAGATAGAAGAGATATAAAAATATGGAGGCAAAAAAATGAACATTAAAAAAATAGTTATGAGTGGGGTGTTAGTTTTAGGGATTAGCCCATGTCTGGTATGGGGGGATAATACAGCACCCGATTGGGTTGAAAAGTTGAGAGATAAAAATAGTAAGTATATCGGTGCAACGTGGGGGAATAAAAAAGGGAATACTTACAATAATGAGGTTATGATAGGTAATACGGTTGGGATATGGGTAAATCATGGTAGATATAATCTAACTAAAGATAAAGAGATAGGGGTTGCCGTTCTTGCTAAAATAGTTGTAACGCAAAGTGAACCATGCTATGCTGTGCCTAAAGATTTTGGGTTTACAAGAAATATATCTGGGGAGACTGTACCAAATGAAATAAAACAAGCCGTTAAACTAAAAAAAGATAGTGTTGAAATATCCTTAGGTTATGCAGGGGGGAGGTCAATTACAGGGATAACAAAAGAGATTAGGTTTGGACTGTATAACGATAAACAAGCCACAGAGGAAAACTCTCGTATTATCTTAGGTAAAGATTTAGACTGTCTAACAGAACCTAATGAGGAAATATGGGAAGTGTATTGGAAACTCAAAGGGAAGTGGGTGTTAATGGCTGAAGAAAGTTTTAAACTAAAAACTGATAAAAATTAGTGAAGTTCGCCCCATCTGGGGGCTTAAAAAAGTTTGATGATTTGCGTAAGGTAGATATTTAAGTTCGTGCCTCCAAGCTGAACTTATTTAAGAAGTTTTTGAATAGGTTTAAACATCTTTTGAAAATCTATAACATTAACTTTACCACCTCCATTATTATCTAAAAAGATTACATTTCCTTTATCTATCCCAACAACTGTAACGGGTGTTTTATTTCCGTATATTCTGATATACTCTCCGTTTTCTATTCCTGTGTGTAGGTGCTTATCGTTGTACGTCATTCTGTTCATAGCACGTCTAAGCTCTCTATTTTCATTCTTTAGCATATAGATTTGACTTTCTAAAGTGCCTAAGCGTTCTTTGTCGGTGGTGTTTACTATTGTAATTTCGGGTTGTTTTTGATATAATTCTTCTCGCATCTTGTAGAACTCTTTTACAAGTGCTACTTTAAAGGCTCTTACTGCTATGCTGTTCTTCAAAAAAGTTAGTAGTAGGGTCGCTTGACTTTCATTTAGTAAAAAAGTTTTTACCTCGTTTATTTTATTCTTAGAATTTTTTATAGCCTCATTTTTAAAATGAACCTTTCCAAACTCCTCAAAATCTAAAATATACTTATTAATAGTATTACTTATAGATACTTGTAGATTTTCCGTACGTTCTGCGATAACTCTATGACTAACTGTGGGTTGGTTGTTGTGTAGTGTGATTATGTGTGACATTTTTAATGCCTCCTTTTGAGTAGATAATCAGATTAAATCTGATTTCAAAAGGATTATAGTATATTTAATATAGTTTTGTCAAGGGTAAAACTATATTTTTTATAGATTATCGTTAAAAAGTTTCTTTGCGTGTTCAAATTTAACCTCTTTGTGTAGTAGTTCAATAAGTAATTTAACCCATTTAGGGGTATCTGTATCACCTCTTACCCACGTTCCTACTGTAACTTCTGCTACTCCAATATGCTCAGCAAAACCCTTTTGTGTCATTCCCAGCTTTTTAATTTCTTCTTTTAGATTGTATTCCATTTTGTGACCTCCGTTTAATTTTGGGATTGATGGTTAGATGAAAAAATCTTTAACATCATCTATTGCAGTATAATCAAGAAAATCTAATATATCGGACTTCTTTTTAGCCTCTTCTTCTGATAGCCCTATGTCTATCAAATAACCTCTAAATAAACCATTTATATAATTCATATCTAGTTCATATCTTTCATCTATTATTAAATTATTGTCTATTGTATCGTCTAACTTATTATCTAATTCTTTTAACTTAATGATGGCTTTAACGGCTATCTCTAATGTCTTTAGTTGTTCAATGTGAATTGGCGTAACTATTGGGTATATTTTTCTTATGCTGTCGGATAGAACTGCATCGTATATTTTTGTATCTTCTTTGCTTCCGTCCATGTAGAATTCGTAACTATAATCTTTACTGCTTAGCTCTCTTTCTTGTCTTGTTTTTGATAATATAAAATTTAACGCTTCTTTTTTCATTTTGTGACCTCCGTTTGATGTTGTGATTATAGCTAAATATTAAGAATAAAAAAGGCAAAAAATAAGCCCCTGTATTCCCAAAGTAAAGCACCGATAGCTTTAATTATTGTTATTGTATTTTTAATTAGTTCCATCGGTTACGCTCCTTGTCACAGTCTATACATAAAAAATCCGTTCCCTCTGTTTTATAACACCATCTGTAATCTATTCTATAAACTGCTAACATCTTATTTGCTCCTCTTGTTTATCTCTTCCATGATTAGATTTAACTTGCTGTTGCTGTAATACTCTTTGACTCTTGTTTGTAGCTCCTGCATGGTTATTTCTTCGCCTCTCTCGATTAAAAATGAAGTAGTCATTAAAAAATATTTCTCTGTCGCTGTTGCTCCACCTCTTGCCGTGTAACTTCCTGCATTAATTTTTAAAATCATTTTATGCCTCGTTCCATATTTTTAATATTTTTTCGTTTGTTCTTGCTTGGTGTGCTTTTAGTCTGTCTGTTAGTACACAAAAAACTGTTAGATATGCTCCGTCTTTGTCGCTTCTTGTCTCGTAAAATAAAGGCTCTCTTACTGCCTCTATCTCTTGCCCTCTGTTGCTTGTGCTGTACTTCCCTGTGCTGTACTTCCACTTGATAGATAATATCGCCTTAACTTCTTCTTTGCTTAGTTCTCCGTTGCTGTTGTCTGCTATTGCTTTTGCCTGTTGGTTTAGTGTTAAAAATAAATGTCTCATAATCTGCCCTTTCTTAATTTAGTTATTTTTCCAGCTTCTCCTGCTGTCTTAACTCCTGCCCTAATAAGGGCTTTTAGTTCTGGGAGTCTCATACTAATTAACCTCTATCCCGTGTTTTGAGAATAGTTGTATAATTATTGACGCTGTGGCGTTCCAATAGTTAGCTATTGCTTTATCTTCTGCCCTCTCGTTCTTGAAAGTGTAGCCCCAAGACTTCAAAAGCTCCAAAATATCGTAATTACTAAAGGGAATATTTAACCACGATGGCAACCCCTGCAAGTGGTCGGCTATTAATGCCGATATGTTGCCGTTATGTCTCTTTAAATTGTGAGGATAGATAGCCTCTGACTTGATGCAGTCGGCTATAAATTGTAACTTCTCTTTATCTGTGTTCGCTGTAATGTCGTAACCGTCTGCGTCTATTGCCTCTAATATCCAATTATGTTTTTTAGCTCTTAATCCTGTAGTGTTCATCTTATGCCCCTTTGTATGCTGCAGCGATTTGTTTAATCATCTCTAATTTTGTACCATGGAAACAAGGTGCATCAATTCTTTTTAGTTCCATGCGTCTCGTATACTCTAAAATTGTTGCTCGTGTAGTCGCTTTAAGTAGTTTTTTGTAGTAGTCGCTACTCTCTATTCTGTTCCCGTTTAAAAGTGTATCTACTAATATGCTAACTTTTTTCATGTTGTGCCTCCAACGGCTAAAGATTAAGACTTCTTAAGATTAAGTTGTCTTATAGGGCAATTATAACAGTACTAAACTTAAACTAATATAAAATACTTGCCTTTTTGAGTAATTTGTTGAAATTTGCAGTATTTTACGGTGTGGGCGTACTTTGCAGGGCTTTAGCTCTTAGGTTTTAGGGCTGTTATAGTTAAATACGTGTATGCGTGTGCGTGTTATGCGTGTTTTAAAGTAGTGCTATTGTGCTATTATGATATAATTTTGAATAAATAGGGGTTTGGGGTCTTACTTAGCTTTATAGCTCCTTTGCTTTCTTGATACGTTGCTTTAATCGCAATAGATATTAATATCAATAATACTTTAGGAGTCGTTACCGTGCAGGAACTTAGCAACACTTTAACACTCGATAAATTTTCCTTAACGCTTAACGCTATTAACTTTCATAAGCTCTTAACGCTTAACGCTTTAGGGCTTAACGGCTTAGTGTCTTATCGTTCCTTATTCCTTAACGCTTCGTTATTAGGTGCTTATCGCTTAACGCTTAACGTCTTGCATCTGGTGGCTTTCCTTATGGGGTTTGGGCTTCGTTTGGTTGGTTGGTGGGTTGTGGGTGGGGCGTGTGTTATCTCGTCCTTATGTGTGCGTACTGTCTCGGCTGTGGTGCTACAGGTAAAATCGTGGGCTTATGGTCTGCTGTCTGCTGTATCTGCTGTGGTTCTGTGTCAATACCGTGTCACCTCTTGCTGTGTTGTCGCTGTGCCTTGCTTTGCTTCGGGTATCTTACACGGCGTTACTGATACGCCACGACCTCACGACCTACACGCCCACACTTCACCCGACCCCCACACCCACAATTTCGGTGCGAGATATGATATTCACCCCACACTGACCCCAACCACTTTTTCACCTTTCAAAAACACTTGTTCACAAGGACAATACATCAATAACGCTATGGAGGCACAACATGAGACCAGATGAACAAGACGTAAAACTAATAAGCATTAATATGGAACATATTTCCAATAGACGAGGAATACCATTTGTAGAGCTTGAAGTATTTAATGACAGACAACGTGCTGTTTCCGCAGATACTCCACTTGCCATAAGAGTAGATAGATACAGGTCAAAAATATTCGTATTTAATGAGTATAAGGATGGCTACCACAAAGAGAGACGTTTTGCTTTAGATAAAGATGCACAAGAGATTGTAGATTTGTTTTCAAGCGACATTAGAAGAGAGCTTAACTTACAGATTGATAGAGTGAAAGAAGAACTGCGTATGGAAAAATCAAAACCATGCTACATAAAAATTATGGATTGTGTTAAGAAAAAACTACAGTTTGTAAAGAAGTACACAATATGAAACACCTAACCCTAAAAGTCTTAATGATAATCGTCTTTCCCTTAGCAGGTACACCTAAAGTAAAGTTTGGTGGTAATCACTATATAGGTAGATATTATGGCTGATTTCCTATCCGACCACGACATACGCTATCTACATGAGTTCGCTACTTGTCACGATGAGCGTAAGGCACTCACAAAAATTTTTGGTGCTTACACACCACTAAAGAGACACACCGAAATTATGCGTAAGCCTATGGCAAGGAAGAAGCTACAAGAGATTACCAATCAAGCTGTTAAGGACATGGAACAAAGTTCTGCATCTTCACTCAAACGGCTTATGAACATTCAGAGTGCAAACTTGGGAGACTTCATAGATTTAAGCACAGGTGACTTTAAGGCTGATATACCTCAACAATATATGGATGCTATTAAGAGTGTTAATTATGACGCTAAGACGGGTGCAGTAACGCAGATTACTTTGGTAGATAAATTGAAAGCTATTGAGACATCTCTTAAATTTACAGGGATGCTTAATAAGAAAGTAGATGTGAATGTTAATTTATCCATATCAGAGCAGATAGCTAGTTCAACAGTTGGTGATAGTGAGGTAGATGATTTCATTAAGAACTTACTTACTAAGCCTAAAGAAGATGAGAATGTTATTGAAGTTGAGGAGGTAGAGCATGAGTCAAAAGATTAATAAGCCGTCAGATGCCTTTGGACTAATAGGAGATATTAGAGATGAGCTTATAAGTGTTGTTATCAGAATGGAAAAAGTGCTACGCACAAGTGGATGCTCAACTATGAGAGCAGACGTTAAAAAACTTAGGGAGTTGTTGAAGTGACTAAACATAAAATTACAGAAGTTATGAAGAGGTCTTTAAAGTCAGACAGCCTTATCGTTAGCGACTACGCAGTTGAGTACATAGTAGATTTTGTGCATGAGCAATTTCAAGATAGCGAGAGAAAGATAATAGAGGCACAAAATAGAGTAAATAAGATTTTCTTACACGCACTTGGAAGAAAAACTTTCTATGAAGTAAAAGAAAGTTTGGAAAAAGACAATGACTAAACAAGACATACTCCTAGTAAAAGCCTTTTCAAAGAGCCTTGAAGTGTTCGTTACTATTGGGTTGAGAGTAAAGCCTACAACTCAACAACTAAGTGTTCTTAAAGCAATAGACGGGGGTGCAAGAAAAATATCTATACGTTCTGGTCATGGGTCTGGTAAAACGACCTTGATGGGTTGGATTGTCTTATGGTGGGGAATATTCCATGAAGATGCAAAGATACCAATGACTGCACCTACAGGACACCAACTATATGACCTATTGATGCCAGAGGTTAAGAAGTGGAGAGACAAGCTACCATCACAACTAAAGAATGAGGTAGAGGTTAAAACAGAAAAGATTGACTTTGCTAATGGTAGTTTTGCTGTACCACGTACTGCAAGGAAAGACCAACCAGAAGCTCTACAAGGCTTTCACGCTACCAACTTAGCATTTATTATTGATGAGGCTTCGGGTATTCCACAGGTTATTTTTGAAGTAGCAGAGGGTGCTATGACAGGTGAAAATACCTTAGTCATTATGGCTGCTAACCCTACGAGAACAGAGGGATATTTTTATGACTCACACCATAAGAACAGATGGCAATGGGATTGTTTTCAGTTTGATGTTGAAAAGTCAGAGAATGTATCTCAAAAGTGGGTACAGGAAAAGAAGAGACAGTACGGTGAGGAAAGTGATGTTTATAGAGTCCGTGTTAAAGGCGAATTTCCTAAACAATCATCAAATGCTGTGTTCTCCTTACAAGAGGTAGAGGATGCTTCACAAGCTACAGTTTTTGATAATAGTGGTGGTGAGGTATGGGGTGTCGATGTTGCAGACTTTGGAGACGATAAAACCGTGCTTGTTAAGCGTAGAGGTAAAGAGTTCTATGAGATAACAGCAAGAAGTGGACTAACGCTACCAGATATTGCAGGGTGGTTAATCTTTGAATATAACAACTCACATCGTAAGCCGTCAGTCATATTTGCAGATGCTATTGGTATTGGTTCATCATTGAGTGCAGTATGTTACGACAAAGGGCTTGATATTGTAATCGGGGTAAAGGGTTCAAATCAAGCTACAGACTCTAAAAAATATCACAACAAAAGAGCAGAATGGTACTACACGCTTAAAGAGATTTTAGCAGATGGAAAAATGCCAGATGATGATGAGTTATTAGGTGAGTTAATGGCTCAAAAATACAAAATATCTTCTACAGGGAAGTTACAACTTGTAGAAAAAGATGAGATTAAAAAAGAGCTTGGGCGTTCACCAGATAAATCGGATGCACTTGCTTTGTCTTGTGAGAGAATGATTTATTTAGAGGAAGCAGACAGCAATAGCATTATCGAGGCACAAGGTGATGATGAACTAAATGTATTTAACTATGGAGGTGGTACGTGGTAGGCATGAGAGAGATAAATAGAGACATGATAAGAGACTTGGTAGATAATCATATTCTGCCTTTGTACTCTTGTGTAAAAGGTGTAAATAAAATAGAACTTACACTTAGCCAAATAGAAGCTAATCGCTACATAGCACACACACTAAGACACGCTCAATACACACGGAGACAAATTAGTTACGTGCTACAAATAACTGAAAAACAAGTAGACAGACTACTTGGAAGAAAGCTAACAAAGGGCTTCAAGAGAGCCATAGCACTTATAGATAATCCTCTCATACTTTTACAAAAGAGTGATGAGTATGCGTTTGACTACACGATAACACCTAAGATGGTGGAAAGGATGATAATAGAAGATTTAGCAAAAGCAGGATGGACGGCACACCAGATTAAAGTAGCGACAGGACTTAATCTTAGGACTATCCAAAGAATAAGAAAAGAACACACTAGGAGTATCGCATGAATGATAAACAAACCAGAGTATTACTGCTGATAAGTGAAGCCGAAAAGGGCTATGACTTATACAGAAGTTCGTTTGAAGAGTTGGAAGCAGGGTATCTTAATAACCTACACCCAACCCTACTAAAGAGTCTTAAATCAAGACGAAAAAGCCACATAACACCACAAGTTATCAAGGCAAAAGTAAGAAAAGTAATGATTTCTGTGATGAAAACATACTTTGAAAATGATGAATTTGCTAAATTAATACCAGAATATACTACAAAAGAGGGCTTTGCAGAGGTAGAAAAACTACAAAAAGCCTTAGATAATTGGACTACAAAACGTATAAATCTATACACAAGATTTAAACCATCCGTGATTGATGGGTTAGTATACGGAACCCCGATTATTAAGATTTATTGGAGTGGTAAGCACTTAGCAGTAAACAGAGTTAAGATTAAAAATTTACATTTAGACCCTAACGCTACAAGCGTATTCGATATTCAGTATTGTGTAGAGCGTGTCTACTCAACAGTAGGGAAACTCAAAGCACAGTTTGGACGTAAGTTTAAGTGGAAGAACTACATAGGACAAGCAGATGGAAGAGGTGGTGCTAAGGTATCAACTATTGACATTGGAGATGCTTCAAGAGTAGAGATACGTGATGTGTATAGATTTCAAGGTGGTAGATGGTTAGTATCTACAGTATTACCAGACGGAACTTTCATAAGAACAGATGAAGTATTAAAAGATGGACTACCATTTATCATAGGGAACATAGACCCACAATTTGTAGGGATTAATGAGAACAATTCAGTAGAAGCATACGGAGCAAGTTTTATTGAGTCAATGATACCACTACAAGAAGAGTACACGATAACACGTAACCAACAGATAGATGCTATTGATAAGACTTTTAATCCTCAATACATGGCTACAAAAACATCTGGACTTAATGAGAGTGACTTAGCAAGTGGTAGAAAAAAAGTCTTAGTCTCAAACTTAGGTGAAGTGGAACAAGTGCCTATCCCAAGAGTAGACCCATCAATCTTTCACACAGATAGACTTGATAGTGAGCTACAAGAAGTAAGTGGAGTCACAAAAGCCTCACAAGGGATAGTAGACAACGGAAGTAAGTACCAAACAGCTACAGGTATGAGTATCTTATCGGAAGAGGGAAATGTAGTAGTTGGAGACATTATACGTGCCTTGAATGAGAGCTTTTTTGAACCAGCGATAAGACGTATGGTAAGACTAATCTACAAGTACGATGAGACACCTCTACTTTATGATGTTGATAGAAAAAAGAATATCAAGTTCTTTGTATCTATCAATGCAGGAGTTGGTGCAGTAAACAAAGAAGTTTTACTGAATAACATTACACAGGCAGAGGGTTCTGCAATTCAAAATGGAGGTTTTGCACTACAGCTACAGGACATGGAGGGTGCAAAGATGTATTCAGACGTATTGAAAGAACTATACGTTGAGAAACTAAAAGCACTAGGACTAAAAAATATCATACCAAAATTCAAAGGAGAATTAGATGAGCAAAGAGGAACAGGAATTACAGACGGAACAGACGGAACAGACGGACTTATCCCCACAAATGATGCTAACACACCTACAGGAAATGAAGAACAGCAAGGGCTATCAAATCTTATCGGTGGAGCTACAGGAGAAGTACAATAGCCTTTTTAGGGAGACTCTACTACCCGATGCTACTGATAGTGAAGTAAGACGTAAGTTAGAGCAGATGAGAGCCACAGGCTACGCCATGAACTTGACAGATAGCCTTATCTCAACTATGAAACAGGAGGTAGAGTTTAGAGAAAATGAAGAACCAGAAACAGAGACAAAAGACTAGATGGCTTTGTGTTCTTATGACAACGAGCTTAACCAAAGATATAACATTAATAAGGAAATTAAAATGACACCTGCACAAAAAAAAGCACAAGAAGCAAAACGTATTGAAGATGAGAGACTTGCAGAAGAAGCAAGAGTAGCAGAAGAAGCTAAGGTAGCAGAAGAAGCCGAAGCAAAACGTATTGAAGATGAGAGACTTGCAGAATTAAATGCAGGTGTTGCCGACACAGATGTCGGAGACATGAATATCTTAGAAGCATTTGAAGTTGCAGAAAAAGATGGAAAAATTGCACGTAGAGGTTGGAGCAAAGAACTCAAAAGTCACTATGTATTTATCCCAAGAGGACAGACACTACCTCAACTATCAAGTGGTAAATACGCATCACCATATACACCATCTATCGTAGATGTAATGGCTGATGATTGGTTTGACTTTGAAGAGATAGGAGAATAATATGCACGTATTAGCTGACAACATAAAGGCTAATATGGAGTCTAACGGTGGGAAAATCTCACCAGACTTCATAGCAAATCTTGCAGAGCATGGAGACATAATCTTTTTGCACCCAACGCCCAATACTAGAATATGTATTATTAGTATCTATTCCGGACACGAAGTTGTCGGGATAGCACAGGTACTAGATGCGAAGAACGATGTAGAGGAAATAGGAAACAATGTAGCGTATGAAAATGCTACAAATGAACTATGGCGAGTATGTGGCTCAATAGCCAAAATTTTATAACAAGGAAATATCAATGAAAAACACACCAGAAATGACACCAGAAATGTACGCAGAGTTAGCAGGAGAAGAAGCACCACAGAGTCAAGTAGCACCTCAACCAGAGGCACAGCCACAAGGAGTAGACGAAGTAGCACAAGCTAAAGACTTACTAGGCATAGCTCAAACAGAAGATACAGTATCGCAGTTACAGGCACAAATGCAGACCATGCAAGAAGAAAAGATTAGAGACTCTATGAGTGCTAAGTACCCAGATATTCCATACGATATTGTAGAAAAAGAAATAGCAAAAGTGGAGGCGATTAACCCTCAATTCGCACAAGCTATGAGAACTACACCCGATGGTATGGATATGGCTTACAGAGCATCACAAGCATCTATGAGTCCACAAGAGAAGCCAGATAATCTTACTGACGGTGAGAGTGGTGGAGGTCAAGGAGAAAATCTTGATGAAGTGGTTAGAAAAGGTGATGCGAATGACTATGATTTAGGTAAATTTATTTTAGGTGGAAAGTAACCACCATAACCCCTACGACAATTAGGGGTGACAAAAAACACTAAAAGAAAATCTCAATAACAGCCAAAATACCCTTATAACTTAAAATAAGGAAGAAACAATGGCTCTATTATCATACGGTAACTCCGTTAATCAGAAACCCTCAATACTTGATGCGATTATCCTACAAGGGGTGCATAAAACACCTTTTCTTGAATGGATGGGAAGAGGAAGCGTATCAGCTCCTAAACACTCATGGATTTTAGATAGATACCGTGATGCAGGGGAAAATTCAAATCTTGAAATTACAGATATTGACGAGAACACTACAGATACAAAATATCTAAAAGACAACGTGGTGCAAATCATCAAAAATGACTTTGGTATTTCAGATGAAGAGATGCAAAATGCTAAATACGGTACGAAAGAGTGGGCTTACAGAACTGCAAAAGTTGGTAAGGAACATACAAAAGATATTGAGTATGCACTACTTGGACTTCACAATACAAGCGTATTTGATGGGTACACCGTTGGTTCACCTACTACAGAAGCAAAGATGGCAGGTATTTTCCACTACATTGAAGCAGACCATAAACAGCAGTTTGACTCAAACGGGGATGGTACAGGTGCAAATCAAGACTTTACATACGATATGTTAAGTGAACTTCTACAACCAATGTGGGAAAAAGGAGGACTTGAAGATGAAAGTTTTTCTCTTACAGTAAGTCCTTTGATTAAAAAAGCGATTAACCGTTTTGCAGGAACTCAATACTTTAGACAAGTATCTGGTGGAAAGAAATTTGACCCTACTCTTTACGAGTTAGAGACAGACTTTGGAACAATTAGAGTTAAAATGCACAGACTATTTGCCAACGCAAAACTACAAAATACTGTACTTGCAGGTAAGCTAGATGAAGCAAAAATGATGACTAAAATAGCTACTAAATTTACTGAGCCACCTACATCTAAAACTGCAAAGTTTGGTAGATACTACACTTCTGCAACACTTGAAATGAAGTCACCAGACTACTTCGCTTGTGCGACAGGGCTTAAATAATGACCTTTGGTGAGGCTACAGATTTTGTTACTGAATTTCTTAGAGGAGATAATAGTAACGCTGTAATCTCGCCTATCCATTTTGAAATGGCGATAATGGAGATAGCTACGATGTGTGTTCCGTCACAGCTTAAAGTTAAATTTGATGGTACACAAATGGACATATTTCGTATGCTCCCAGAAGAAGAGGTAAGAGTTTCAGAATTTGAGATAGATACCGTCACATTCTACATCAAAAACCCCGTTATCGCTACTCCACTTGTGCCTACAGATGAGATGCCAATAGACCAACAGTTAAGTTTGGCAGTTGTGTTTCAAGTCTGTGCATACCTAAGTAATAAATATACCGATAGATTTGAGGCTAAATCAAAACGTACTATCAGCGTATATGTGTCAAATGAGCTTCCGTAAGTTCATACTAGCATCCTAAGTCTCCCACATCTATAATATTGCTTATGGGTGCTACTATGAGCGTATTACGCTACTACAAATTTAAGGAATTACACATGAACGAAACACAGTTGTTATTAGAACAAATCGCAAAACATTGGGGTTGGGAAGTTGGAAATAAAGTCAAACAGGAAATTGCTACAGTAGTCGGAGCATCCGATATTGATATGACTCAACTACAGTCAGCGATTGCAACTATTCAAGGTATTCTGGATGCAGATACATCTACAGGTGAATTTGATGTAGGTGCAAATATTGTAACCCAACTCACAGACCACTTGGCACGTATCGTTGGACTTGAAAATGGTATTGCAACTCTTAATGGGAGTGATGCAACAGTTGGTTCGGTAGCGTATGCAGTTAAAGTAGAACGTGAGAGAGCAGAAGCAGTAGAAGCAACGCAACAGTCAAATATTGATGGTGTATCAGCAGATGTAGCAACACTAAATGGTGATGATACAGTAGCAGGTTCAGTAGCAAAAGCTGTAAAAGATGGTGTTGATGCAGAAGCAACAGCGAGAGCAAATGCAGACACAGCACTTCAAGACCAAATTGATGTCATTACAGGTGGTGGTACAGGTTCAGTAGCAGGACTTCAATCAGAAGTTGATGCAACTCAAACAGGTGCAGGATTAGAGGATGATGGTACTTATGTTGCGAATACAGGTACAAATTATATTGATACTGCAACTTCTTTAAAAGATGCAGATGAGAAACTTGACTCTGCTATTAAAGCAGTTGATGATGCACGTATTGCAGACAAAACAGCAGTTGCTACAGCTTCGGCTAATGCAGATGCTAAAGCAGATGCTAATGAAACAGCAATCAACGTACTCAATGGTGATGCAACCGTAGAGGGTTCAGTAGATAAGAAAATTGCAGATGCAGTTGCAGTTGAAACATCAAGAGCATCAACAGCAGAGAGTGTGGCTAAATCAGAAGCTATCACAGCATCTAATACCTATGCAGATGATACATTTGTAACAAAGTCTCAAATTGCATCTATTAGTGCAGAGACTTTAGCAGGTATCTTTAGACAAGCTCTTGATTGTGGTTTCTCTGGTGCTACCAAACAAGATGTTCTTGACGGAACAGGCGACTGTGCAGATGCAGGTGCAGGTGGTGGAGACGGTGCAGTTATCTAACTCACCCCTCTAAAATAACTACCTTTGGTGAGGCGAAACCCTCACCATTATATAAAAACTTCAAAGGATAATAATAATGGCTCTATTTAAGAAAGAGGTTTTAGTAAGACCCACTTCGTCAGCTAATTTTGAAACAGCTATGCAATTCTCTATTAATTGGTTAATGGGAACTTTTCAAGATGTAGCAGATAACAAAGATACAAACGGTAAATTCATTGACTACTTTTTTGCAGATGTATTTTTTGCTAACGGACACGCTACAAATAGTGGTGAACTATGGAGAATTTTCTCAACACCATGTGAACAAAAATATACAATGACCCCCGTTGCCACAGGAAGAATTGAATTTTTGATTAGTGATTTAGTTGGACTTCAAAAACAGATTACAGCAAATGTGAACAACATATCGAGTAACGATACGGAAGTAGCAGACCATGAGATGCGTATTGATGCGTTAGAAAATAGCTCAACAGATGTTGAAGCAGTAGTAATATAAGGAATATGAGATGATAGTATTAACAGAAGCACAGTTAGCAGGTTTTGGGATAGTAACAAGAGAGGCAAAAGGTAGCGAATTGACTCATGCAGAGATGGATAATAATATCAAGATAGGACTTGATGTATCAGCTTTCTTGGAGTTGGGAACAATCCCTGTGGTTCAATATCCAGAGTTTTGCAATGCGACAATTCTAAATGCTTCGGCACTACCTATAACAAGTAATCCGAACAATGGGCTAGTTGTATTTAAGGTGACTACAGCAGATTTCCTAGATGTGACATTTTCAGAGGGCAGTATAGCAACTATGTACCTATATGATGGTCTTACTCCACAGGTTTCTGATGTCGGAAAAGGACGTACAGGAGGAATAGTATCTATCCCCTCGTCATGCAAATATCTAGCAATTAAGACAGATGTTCCGACTACACTAGACACCTTGCACATAAACGAGGGTGGAGTGGGTGGAGGAAATTCGTAGCCTCCTCCTCCATCTTCAACAGGGAGGACTATCCTTTAGTCCTCCCAAGCAAATCAAAAAAATAAATTTATTTAGGAGTACAATATGAGTGAAAAATACATTGAGCGTGGTTATGTCAAGAGTGGTTATGCCGAGGGTGATATAGTCATACCAGATAGTGCAGGAGAACACCCTATGAAGTTCTTTGTGTCAAGTGGTAAAGTACCAGAAGCAGAATTAAAAGCTAACATATCAGCATCTTTAGGTGCAGAAGATATAGCAGTTGTTTATGTGCAAGAGGGGAGCAAAATACTACTTGGTGGACAGAATGGGTTTATAGAGTTCTTAGGTGGAGTAGATATTAATTCTATCGTAAACAGTCCAGAGTTCATACGCAAGGTAAGAGAGCTTTCTAGCGTTACATTTAATGCTGATATTGTAGCACCAGACGGAAGTACAATAGTTGGAGCAACGGTAAATCAAACTGCACCAACGACTTTTGAGGTCACAATACCACAAGAGCTTGTAGGAACATCCTACAATATCGTATTTAGTGAGAGTTAAGATTATGGCTAAAGCACAGATTGTAGTTGAAAATGGGGTGGTGGTTTTTTCGCCCTCACTCCTCCAAGAGTTCCCAGAGATTACAGCCACTATCACAGGTAATGTGATTACGGTTAGTAATGCGTGGAGAGAAGATTTAATTAGTGTTACAGGGGATAATGTTTTTTGGGCTGAGAAACAAGATTTTGCTTCATTCTCTATCATTTTTACAGACAATAAAGCCAAAGTAGATAATTTAAGCAATCTTATTGTTAGGTATGTTAATTTTCACAACGGAGATTATAAAGTAAGTTCGCCTAAATATGTAACGGTTCCAGAATTAATCACCGACCCCTTAAATATGGGAATACGACCCAACTACTACGGTCTTTTGTCGCAATATGCAGACGGTGAGATATTGATTGAAGAGGTTGCAAAAGCTCTTGCCGAAATATACAGAAGCGTTACAGCAGATGCAGTAAATGAGGCTCTTATAGTGCAAGTACTAGGTGGTGTTAGTATTGCCGACATAAACCTATTTCTAAGCTCACAGCTTTCTGCGATGGACACGTATAACGCAGTTAAAGATAACCCATCTATAGAACTAGACGGCACAGGAAGCAAAACGTATTCGCTCTCAATAGCCTCTAAGGAATTAGAGATTGTGGAAGAGAATGGGGATATTGTTGTAACTAAACTCTGTGTAAAGGATGGTGAAGATGTTTCTGAAATTGTGGATAAGGTTATTGAAAATGCACCAAGTATAACACAATGTGTACTACAAAGCATAACAAGTCAGCAGTTCGCTGATGCTCCATTTGTGAAGATAACTACAGATTTTGGAGTTCATGCAACAATCCAGAGGGGAGGCAGTAAAATCGTAAGAATAAGATACGATAGTACAGAAGTGGTAGCCAATAACACGTTCTTTGATACAATGTCTCCTCTCTTATGGGGAGAGTTTATAGCCGATATTGTAGAAAAAGCCGATGTCTTTCAAATAGGTTATATTATGGTCTATGGTAGAGTTACTTCATACGACACTATCGGAACCCCTAAAGCACGTTCACACGGAACGTATGAGTTTGATATTGAGTACTTTTCGGCAAGTGGGGTAGTAGCAGAAGTGTTTTCTGTAGCAAAAGATATATTGCTCGAAAAGGGTATTCTGCTCCCTATGACATCTGTAAGTGTAGGAAATGTAGTACCTGCCAACATTACAGAAGAAGCCGTACACGGAACTTCATACAGTCACCCAGAGCAGTTTTTCAACTCCCCTAAATTACTTACCCTATATTGGGGTGGAACAAGTGTACCTATGTTTAACAATGGGGTGCTTAATGTATCTTGGGCTTCTGCTTTCTCTATTGTCGGAACACCTCTCCATGAGAGGGTTACGGAAGTTAGGATTAGAAATCAAGCACAAGAGAGTAGTCTTATGGCACAGGCTGTAAGGCTTGGCTTCAAGAACGTAAAGGGAGATTATCAAGACTTTGGAGTGGTAAATGATACAGGTTTTGGATTTGAGGTAAAGAACCTTGAAGATGAAATTATTAATCTGATAGAAGCAGGGGTTAAGAACTTTAACCAACTTAGCAACAAGTCAGAATTGTTTGTGTCAAGAGCAGGAATAGGAGTATCTACAAAGGAGGTTACTCACGGCTCACTACTAATATGTCCGTTTGGAGAAGCGACAGGAACGCTAGGGTATTTTGAGTCTGGCGTAGAGACCCCGTATCTAATATCTGATATTATAGACAATAGAAATATGTACGTTATGAACTTAAACAGATATAAATTTGCGATGCGAGAAATTCTCCTTAATGGAGTTTCTATATCAGACAAGGAGGGAGTGCTTAAGGTCATACTTGGAGAACAGCCCATTTCAGTACACTCCGTCTACTCACTTAGGAAGCAGGATATAGAGTTATTTATGTCTATATTTGCATCCATGAGAGAGGGGTACAGAAAAGTGTTTAGATTTGGAAGTTCGGATGATGCAATCACGGATGATGAAGATGCGTTTGCATACTCAATAGTCGCTAGATTTTATGATGCCCTTATAGGTGGAATAGGTATTATACAGGTCACGGTAGGCTCCGTAATGACGGCTCATCACAATCTTGTGAAGATAGCAAAAGGTCAATCTGTTTCAGTAGGCTCTACTTTTTCAGAGATGGAACAGTACAAAATAAAAAAAGGTGTCTTAAGCACAGGAATGACGTTCAGTATTAGCTTAGGAGGAGTATCTAAATCTCCATGCACTATATCTTCATTTAGCCCATCACCACACTTGGGCTATATAACTTACGTTAGTGACGGGTCAGACGATATAGATTTTGCGTATGGGAATATTGATAATGCTCTTGAAAATGCGTCACCAGACAACCCATCAAACTATGTTATTCATGTGCTTATGCACCACACGTTTATAGATAATGTACTTGTTCTATATTATGCAATGGTAGGGTACTCGGACTCACAGAGGTTTACACAGGTGTACCACATCGTCATAGATACCAAGACCACAAAAGCACAAGTAAGTGACTACATGGATGCTCCAGATACCCCACAAGTTCCTACTACTTGGGGTACTATTGAAGTAATAGAACAGTCCTATAGTGGTGTTTCAAGAGACGGCAACTATGTTCATTACACGTTTACAGATAACGGGGATGGTTCAGTAACCGTGAACTACACAGCATACGATAAAGACGGAAACGATATTACAGACCAATTTAACACCTTATCAATAGGTGACTACTTTTTACATAAGGAGGTAGAGTAATGGCTACATCAAAAAGCGATAGTGGGTATGAATATAGATGGGATAGTGGTTTAAATTCTGTGACAATAAAACCTACAAGAAGAAATAGGGGAGCTAAATTACCAATTTTTGGTCTGGGAGATGCAAAATTCTCATTTAAAATAGGAGACCTACCGACAAATGGAATTATCGTACCTATTACAGATGAGTCCACAGGGCAAGGACTATTACCTACATCGCCCTTTAAGTTAAAGAGATGGTTCTCTTTGCCAGAGAATATGAATAATGTTCCCTTGGTTCTGACAGGTTATGGAGGATGGGAACGGACTATTCATATTCCTACAGCAAATGGTGGTTCTGTAAAACAAGTTCAACCCACAACCATTATCCAGAATGGGTACGGGTGTGAAAAGATAGTGGGCGATGCACCACGATTAAATTGGTAAAGGGTTATTATGGCAAGAGATGATACAGGAATGAGACTAAGCACCAGAGGATTAAACCTTGTAGGAGAGCAGGTGATTAAGGTCGCCTTTGGCTCCAAGAGAGATGAGATGTATGTATTGGTGGATGATAGCACCATTAAGTCATACCTATATAATCCCATTTCGACTAATGGGTTTTCACCAACTTCGTCAGCCGACGACTTCAATATTGAAGTTGCCAAAATGGATTGGCTAGATGGAACAGAAAAGATTATGGAGATTGCAGGTGGTCGCTCTCTAAAAGTGAGATACGACAATGGTATATCAATCACGGGCATACGCTCACAAGGAGGAGTTTTTATCGTTTCCAAAAGCGATAATGTCGCTAGAATTACAAGCAATAAAGAATACAAGGTTGCACACCCTATAAAATATTACAGGTCGGGAGGGGGAACAGCACCACTCATGGCTTTATTAGAGGGTGGCATACTAGCAGTATTTGAAAATGGTGACGAGGAGGACTTTACTATTAGCCTACAAGATGCGTTAGATGCTTCTGGGGAGGGAGCTATTGTCGGCAAGGTTGGACTCTTTACTATACTCTCTCAAAATGACTCACTTAAAGTAAAAACTCCTAGTGGAGATATTGCAATAGAGGGGTTCGGAACCATCGTAAGGGAGATAGACGGTACAAGAGATATTAAATTAACTGCCCGAATACTGTCTGGGGGAAATAAGGTAGTAGACCATAGTTCTGAATTTTCAGCAGATCACTACACCTATATCGAAAGAAATAGAGTAGACTTTATTAATGGATGGATAGGAGTTGGAAACACAGGATATGTTGTAGACTCTGGCGATTTTGCACAAATGAGAGTACCTATATCTGGGGGAAATAAGGTAGGAGAAGCTCCACTTGTTAGGACAGGCTCATTGAATGATAAGGTTGATTTTGTCTTAGTCGCAGGAGCGATGAAAAAAGTAGCGAATGATGGAACCCTCACGAATATAAACACCACAACAGCTACAGGGGTAGACCTTGTAAGTTTCATATATCATAATGATATGACTACTCAAATAGCTATGTCTACTCCAAACAGTAGGGTGGAACCATTTTCAATAAATGGTTATTTCTTCGGTTACGGTGACGACCATCTTGTAGATGTAGACCTAACAACCCTATAGGCGACATTTTACGGTTACGTTTCAGTAACCGTATTTAGTATAGTAAGTTTTATAATAAAAAAATAAGGAGTAACTTATGATTAAAAGAGATATTGGAGAGAACTTTAAGGTAGTTCTTTCAACTAAAAAAACATTGTTTGGTGCAATACCATCGGAGTTTATCGTAACGTATGCAGAGATTAATAATCTAGGTGCAAAAACCGTTGTTGCAGGTGGAGCTACAGAAGCAGTAGAAGTAATTGCAGGTGGTAGCGAACATACAGCTACAACTACAGCAAACGCATCTTATGGCTCAAAGCTATTACGTGTGGAGACATCGGATTTGGTAGAGGGTGAAGCTATTGAATATGCAACAGGACTCTATGCTTATATTCAGAGAATTGTAGCAGACAAAGTGTACCTTAAAACACCTATCAGAACAGCAGTAGCAAGTGGCTCAACGCTTACGCAGGTTGGGAATACAGGTCAGTACATAACAGCAGATATTTCTATCCCAACAGAGGGCGAGTATATCGTTGCTATTGAGGGAAGTGATTATGGTGTTCTTGTGGAGCAGAGAGTTAAAGTTTCAGACTCGACAGTTGCAACTACGGTTGATACGGATGCACCAGACGAGACTATCGCAGTAGCTTACTAAAAAAAACGTATGTGGGAACTCTCCCACTACGACAAATAATCCTTTATTTTCACATATTTTAACAGCTATTATGTTCCCATGATAGTAAGAATTGATACCACAAATATCACAAGAGGTAGAGGATTTACGCTCTATGCTAAGAACCCTAATGATGAAACAGTCTTAATTAAGGCAGTTGAGGTTGAAACAGGGGAAGTTGTAACGCTTTCTCACGTTCATAAATCTTTAGGTGAGTTTGATGCGTATGAGTGTATTGCACCACAGCTTGACGGATATTTACTTGCAGTTATAGGTACGCAAAAAGTGGTTAAAAAGATAGGTAATCCAAACCCTGCCTTTACTCTTGCGTATAAGAAAAACTATACCATCCCATACACAGCACTAAGTGCAAGTGGGATTGAGTTAGGTGTAGGTAACTTGACACCTCTTGGAGATGGCTTTTATTACTCTAAGATACCTACAGAGACAGCAGTAGTAAAGTCCTTGAAGAAGAACTTTATCGTGAATAAAAACCTGCTAAAAATGAACTATGAGATTACTATGGATGGAGGAGCATTAAACTCTACCTATGACACCCCTATACTTGAAGATGTAGTGCTACAAGAGATAACTTTACCAGATGTAGAACTTGGTACAGCAACACTTGACTCTACCTTGCCAGAAGTAACAATAACGGAGCTATAAAATGGATATGACTATTTACACAGACGCTATCAAGGAAACTATGAAAGTAGTCAATACTGATGACGACTCAATATTAAAAGAAGCAGAACAACTTGTAAAAACGTACTTAGAAGAGAACACACGTATCACGGATGATGAACGTGCAAACATATATGCAAAGTTCGTTACCGATGTTACCACAACAGCCATTACACAGGCTATTACAGCTTCGGCACAGATTGCATTAGAGGGTGCAGTAAACGACCAGAAAATACTTAGTATGCAAGGTGAGTTAGTCTTATCCCAAGCAAAAAATGCAAGTGAAATTTCAGTTGATACACAGAAGATTGTCTCTATGCAGAATGAAGATACAGCAAGACGTAATGAGGTTGCTACAAAAGTAGCTAAGGCGAAGATTGAAGTAGAGCAGTTGATACCGTCTCAAATAAATCTTAACCAGAAAGAGTTGGAGATTAAAGATAAAGAGTTACTAATCAAAGACAAGTCCTTAGAGGTAGAGACTAAGCGTGTGGACGTAATGACACAAGACGTAGCATTGAAAACCAAACAAGTACTTGTAGAGGATAAAAAAGTAGCCTTGATGAGTGAGCAGGTAAATGTTGAGAAAGAAAAAGTACCTCTTATGAAAGCACAGGCACTCTTGGAGTCTAAAAAAGTATCTCTCATGGAGGTGCAGACAGAAACAGAACGTGAAAAAGTATCTCTCATGGAGAAACAAGTTTTAGTGGAGCAGTCAAAAATACCACTCATGGTAGCACAAACAGCCAACGAGTTAGAGAGAGTGAAACTTACCGTAGAACAAACAGCAGTAGAGGCATCGAAAGTTAAGCTACAGAAAGCAGAAGTAGAGCTTAGATATGCAGATGTATATTATAGACAGCAACAGGCACAGACCGTAGCGAGTAGTCTTATTGTGAATGAGCGTATCGAGAGTAACAAAAATGAAACGCAACTAAAAATAGCAGTAATTCAAGCATCATCAATTTAAGGAGTATGAAATGACAGTCAATAAAGCAGTAGAGATAATCACGAAAGTAATCGCAAATGCGTTGGAAGAATACACCCAATCGCCAGACTCTAAGACAAAAGATGCAAGTGGTGCAGAGGTTACAATGCCTCATGCACTCGATATTGTAGATGATGGGGATAAGCTATTCGCTCTCGATATGGCTATTAAAGATGTGGCACTTAAGGCATCTCCTATTTCCTTACTCGAAACCACAGGAAGTACAGCGAGTGAACTTAGAAGAGTCTCCACAAGCTACTACATACGTGTGCCAACAGACCCAATAGTAGGTGCTAATTTAGACATAGACGATGGGTTATCGTATGCAGTAGTGTATAAAGCTCTTGCTAGTATCTGGCGAGACTTTGGCGAGTATGAGCAGAAAGCAAACTCTATTGTTAATACCTACATACAAGCATATCGTGTATATCTTGCAGACCTTATTGTAGGGAATGTTGGAGTAGGTGCAGAAACGTATGTTAGATTTAGTTCGGATAATACAAGTTGGCACAGTAGCTTTACACTTGGAGATATTTATATCAGCTTTAAGAAGATTGATACAGATACATGGACTACAGGTATTAAATTTGTAGGTACAGACGGAACAAATGGGGTTGATGGAACAAACGGAACTAATTTTGATGCTACATTAACCTATGTAGGAAATGCAGGAAAAGTAGTTGCAGTAAATGCTACAGAAGATGGCATTGAGTTAGTCACTCCGTCAAGTGGTGGAGGTGGAGCATCTGCCTTTAAAGACCTTTCCGATACACCCTCTGCACTTACAGCAGATAAATTTATAAAGGTTAATTCAGCAGGAGATGCTTTAGAATTTGTTGATGCACCCTCTGGGGGAGGTGGTGGACTTGCAGGAGCTACAGTTTTTGGGGATAAACTCCTATATGACACTACCGTAGGTGCGACCATAACACTTGATGCAGGAACCACAAATGTATTTTACTTATTCCCTACAGAAAACTGTGTACTAAGCTTTACACAGTTTCAAGATGCAGGAGGGAACACGGTATCTGCCGTTGCAGGAACAACATACACGTTCATGCTTGTTTCTCTGAATGGTATCACCATAGGGTTTAATGCGAGTGAAAGTGTTGTAGGGGATGCTACACTCACCCTTGGTACTGCTAGTGCAGGTACAGGTATGACTATGAATATCTTAAAAATGGTGTACTCTGGTATTGATTGGTATCTTGTAAGTAAGACGGTACACTTGGATGCAAACGAATAACTCTATACCCTACCCACGACCAGACTTTACCGATGGAGATTTAATCTCTAAAGAGATGGTAAATGGTACGTTTGGGCTAGGAATGTTTAGCGACCTAAAGAATTTTAAGCCACCCCTTGAACGGTACAATGTAACAGCAGATAAACTTACAGATGCAAGTATTCTACATGGAAATATTCAGCCACAAGACTACGACTTATCCATGAGCGATGTTACCATAGATAGAGTCAAAGAACTTGGTTGGTTGCCCTCAAAAAGAGACACAGACGTACCAGAACCCCTTGTGGTATATGACCCACTAAAGCACTACAGCTTTGTAGAATGGGTAGGTATAAATAGTACAGAATTGCCAGACATAGCATCAACAGAAAATGTAAGATACACTATTTCAGATGCGTATTATGATGATGATAATGCAGGACTTTTTGGACTTCAAACTATCAAGGATGATGATGGAAATATCACAGACATATTCGGGGTATTTTTCAGCCTAAAGACACAGACTCTCGCAGTACTTGGGAGATTACCAGATGGGCTAAATCTTAGTGCAAGTAGATATGTGGGGTATGTGAACGGCACGTATATTATAAACTTCTATGGAGGTACTTATGTAAGCATTACTCTTGATGGGGAAGTCTACACGCTTACGGGTTATTCAGATTACAATACTTGTCTTGGAGACGATGGGGTTATAGCGATTGAAAAAGGTGACAAGACTTTTATTTTTGATAAGAAATTTGAGCCAGAAAGAGACCCAGAAACACATATAATTCGTTTTCTCGATGGTAGATTTTGTGTCCGTTCAGATGGATTTTCCTCATCACCTACCAACTACTTATTTGGAACAAAAATAGGTAGCACATATTTCTTTTTAAAAGACAATGAGAGTAGCTATAAATTCAAGAAAACTAAGCTTGGATGGAAAGCAGAGATAGCCGAAAGCAGAGCTTGGGCTTATTCCAAAAGACTTAAATATGACTATACGACAAATAATTGGTTACAAAAACCTCTCAAAACGCTAAAGTACAACATGATTAAGCAAGGATTGTTCATAAAAGGCACATTTCCACCACATGAAAAAGGTGATGAAATCGAGTTTGTAAACTCCGATATGCACGGTGACTTCGCAAGAGTTGTCTCAAATGGTGTTCGCAAATATTGGCACACGTTCAACTTCAAGGAATGGAAACCACTTACAGGTGATGCAGTAAATTATCTCTACGGGTGTCGTGGCAGGTTATGGATAAAAGATAGGGTTGATGGAGTATCTGGACTAATGCCTTATACATTGGTAGTTAAGTCAGTTATTAATGGGTACGGTGGCTATAAAACCGTACTACAATTTAGTGGTTTTATATTTAGAGGAGAGCAATAGGATGGAGTCAGTAGATTTTGGAGTTATGAAAAAGAAGAAAGGTGTTACAGCTACACCAAATTCTGCTTTAGCGAAAACAAATGTTACTAATCATAGTTCAAACATGGGTAAAAAAAGGGTGCAGGGTGCAAATGGAGTAGGGCAAGGTAACAAGGGTTGGCAATCCCAACACAATAATGCAGGTGGGGGTTACGGTAAGCAAATCAATCCTATTATAAACTCACTATCGAAAGCACCCACGTATGAAACTCCAAAAATTACAGAGTCACTTCTTACACAGGGTGGGTTCAATCAAGCACTTGGTGTAGTTGGAGCAAGAAATAATGCAAAGTTAAAGAGCCAAAATCAAAGAGTGTTACAAGGTGTTTTAGGTTCTTTGGTAAGTGGTGACTCACAGAATAGAGCTACAAAAAACAGATTTAACATTGCAGGTATGCAAGACAAGACGGATAGAAGAGGGCAAGACTTTACAGCCACAGCAAATGCAAATGCACTTGATGCTACAAAAAGCAGAGACTATAACCAGAATGAATACTATGAGGGAATGAACAGCGTAGCAAAAGAACGTAACTCTATTGCACGTAGTGGGTTGGAGCATAGATATGGTGAAAAGGTAGACCCAAATGAGCAGAGAAACTATCGGCTAAAGATTATTAATGATGGAAATTTACAACAGATGTACGGTGAAAATGTTTGGGCTTCTATGGACTCCGACCAAAAAAGTAGAGCTAAAGGCGAGTATCTAAATTCGGGTAGGATAAAAGACTATGAAGCAGATAATTGGCTCACGAGGAAACTCCCGTTTACTGATGCAGAGTTTAGAGGAAACATAGACGAAAAAGATGGTGTGGCTACTCCTTATAGAGATGGAACTCAACAGCAAGGACAAGGTGGTGGTGAACAGCCTAAGTTTAGTCTTGATGCAAACCAAACATCAGCATTGGCAACAGCAGTAGCAAAAGGGTATGGTGTAGCAGTAACGGACATCAATACAGATACTAATGGGGATTTTGTACTCCCAAATGGAGATATAATTCCAATGGAAACAGCTTGGGGAAGAATGAATGGAAAACACTAACCCCTTTGCAGATTTAGCACAAAAGCCAAAACAGAGTAACCCCTTTGCAGATTTAGCACAAAAGCCAAAACAGAGTAACCCCTTTGCAGATTTAGCACAAAAGCCAAACCCTAACGACCCACGAAACGGACTATCAAAATCTCAAATTGCAGAAGCAGAAGCTAATAAAAAAGCATACCACAAAACGGACAAAGCCTTAGCTACGGTATTGCCTGTTTCGGGAAGTGATGCAGTTGCATTTGGAAAAGGATTTACGCATAATGTGGATGAGTACGGAGCATCTATAAACAAAGGACTTGGGAAACTATCAAAAGCAATTTTACCAGAAAAATATCAAACATCTTTCTTTGATGATAATGCTAAATATTGGGATGATAACCGTAAGATGAATGAGATTGAAACGGAAGATAATAGTGTGGCTCATTTTGCAGGTGAGTTAGTCAATGACCCTGTAAACTTAATGGGTGTTGGACTTGTTACCAAAGGAAAAAAGTTAGCCAGAGTTGGTAAGTCTATGGTTACAGGTGCAGGAGTTGGCTACGGAATATCTAAGGCTAAAAATTATGGAAACACAAGTCTTACGGATGCACAAAAGGACGACCAAGATGCTATAAGTGCAGGGTTTGTATCGGTACTTAATGGTGTGATAGCAGGGGTTACAAAAGGTAGAGTAACAAATGTATCTAAGGTAGTAGATGAAATACAAGGAAGCCGAGATGTTACCCCAGAAGAGGCACTTGATGGGTTCATAAATCACCCAGAAGCACACGGTGTTAGTGCAGATGAGGGTAGACAAATTGCAGATGAAATAAAGGTACACATTGAACAGCCACAACCAGAACTTATCAGAGAAAAGAGTAATGCTAATTTTAATGCAGAAGATAATCTTGACAACACACTTGGTTTTTCAGTAGAAGATATTGCTAAGATTGAAGAGGGGATGGGGAATAAGACAGAATTATCTGTAGATGCAGACACCTTTATTTCACAAATAGACAAAGGACTCTCAAAAAAAAGAAGTCCAATAGCCTTAGAATTTAGAGACTTAATTAAAAATAATCCTTTAGCTAAAAGAGCTATTGATACTGCACGAAATAGATATGCTAAAGATACTTATAACTCTACATCTGGTGGTAGTGCAGGTTCATGGATAGACCCAAATACAGGACTTGTAGCAAGAGCAGGAAACAAGGGCGACAAGAATGCAAACTTTGATTTTGCACTTACTAAATCTGATATAAACAAAATTTCAAAAGGTGAAGTTACACCAGAGATTTTAGAGAAACTTAAAACTGATATGAGTAGATTTGAACAAGACCCTATGTTTGCAGGGGAATTAAATGGAAATCCTACGATAGATGATACAGAAAAAGCATTAGATGAGACAACTTTTTTAAATGAAAATGGCGAATTACTTGACCCAACTACAGGAGAAGTCCTATTCTCAAATGCACAGCACAGTTTAGCAGGTGGCTTTGGTGGTGGTGTAGTTAATGCAGGTAACGGTATGTTTGATGAGGGTGACACAGCAGACAAGATGGCTGATAGATTTATTCAAGGAATGATAGCAGGTGTTGCAGGGGTTCAAGGATTAAAAGTATTACGCAAAACTAATCCAGAAGCCTTTAAAAAGGTGCAAAGTTGGGTGATTGATAACAATGTTAAGGCAGGTGATAAATTGCCTACAGATGGTGTGCAACTTGGAGTTTTTGCAGGTAAAAAAGCTAAGGGGTTCGAGGGTAAAGCTACTCATCGAGGAAAGTATGATGGAGAGACACGATTTGAGATAGATGATAGCAATATGGAAGTAATCCCTACAGGCGTAACAGAATTAGCATCTAAGGGCTATGCAGGGCTTGACAAAATAATAAAACACGATGAACTGTTTGATAATTACCCACAACTTAGAAACGTAATCGTTAAATTTGATAAAAACATGGAGTCACACGCTACATTTGATGGAGAGGGAACAATAACGCTATCAAATAAATTCAAAGATAAAGAAGAGATGTCAAGCTCTATTATACATGAGATACAGCATTGGGTGCAGAACAAAGAGGGCTTTGCAGGTGGTGGTAACTTTGATGATATGATGATGCAAGTGCAAGGCAAAATTTACAACCTTGAAAAGAAAGGCGACTTGTCCTCACTTGATGCGATGAATTATAAAAAAGATTTAGACTACCTTAAGGAGAACCCGTCAGCAGAAGCATTTGACAACTATAAGAAAATCGCAGGAGAGATAGAAGCAAGAGAGGTACAAGCTCGTAAAAATCTTACACCAGAAGAGAGAGAACTTATACCAACGTATGAGAACGCAGATACAATGACTACAGGACACAGCGATGAGGCGTACAATAGTGCATTTATGGCTAAGTTAGAGGATAGACACGGAGACTTTGACTCTACAGGAATACACCCAGACGATGCGACACTTGACTTTTCACGCAATAAGGCAGAGAACAATACAGGTCAAGTGATAGATGATGGAGTACATGACTTTACGCAGACAGATGCTTTGGCTAAAGAGAAAGCAGAAAGAGATTGGACAGATGTTTCTAAGACAAGTGACGGAGTGCAGAACTTTAAAAATGCACTAAAGTCTTGGTTTACAGATACCATGAGTGCAAAATACCATGTAGCGAGAGAGGCTTTACACGTAGCAAAGAATAAAAGTGATGCACAGATAGCTACAATGGCTAAAGTGCTTGGAACGATTGATAAAGATACAAGAGTAACTCTTCATAGATACCTAACCAAACAAGATGATGGAGCAACACTACCACCCAAAGTAAAACAACTTGGTGATATGGTGCGTAAATCTATTTCTGATGCAGGGCATGAACTTGTCAGAAGAGGACAACTTGATGCAAAAGATATGAAAGAGTGGGGAGATGCCTACTTAGCAAGACTGTATGAGCCTACATACAAACAAGGGTTTGGACTTGGTAGTGCAGGTAACAAGACTCTTGACAAAACGTATGAGCGTGGAATATCACAAGAGTTTAACCCGAATGACATAGGGGAGATTACAGGGTGGTTAAATAAAAATGGTTTTTTAGATGATGCTGAAATGCAAATGCTAACAAGTGCAAAACAGATGGAAGCCTTTATGAAGAGTGAACAAAGGGCAGGACTTCTTAGAGAGGGTAAACTATCTATCACTCAAACAGCAGGAGGGAAGATAAAACTTAGGAGAGATTACACTAAGGCAGAACGTGAGGATATGGGTGAGATTGAAGATGCCTTGATTACTATACCCGAAACAATGGCAAGGTTAGCAAAGTTGAAACAACACGCAGACTTCCTTGACCATGTAGCTAAAGTAGATGGTGCAGTTGTAGATAGTGCAGTTGTTAAAAGTTCAACAGCACAAGAGCTTAAAGATGCAGGATATAAACATTTAGAAACAGATGCTCGATATGGTGCATTATCTGGTAAATGGATACGAAGAGATGTAGCAGATGATATTGGAGTGATGCACAAGGAGATAAATCAATTATCAGAATGGGCTGAACAAAAATGGATGGGCTATCATGGACTATGGAAAAAGTCTAAAACAGTCTGGAACCCTACAGCTCACGTAAACAATACTGTTGGAAATTGGGCTTTAATGCACATGGCAGGTGTAAACATGAAAGAAATGCCTAAGATATTACATCGTGGGTATAAGCAAATTCAGTCACTCAAACAGATTGAAGATTTAGAATTTAAAGAGTTGGCAGGAGTGTTATCTACTTCTGAAAAATCTACACTTGCACAACTTAAAATAGACAGTAAATTTGCTATGGAAGCTAAAGAAATAGGTATCTTTGGGAAGTCACAACTAAATGATATTTTAGCAGGTATAGAAGAGGGAACAAAAACAGGATTACTTGGAAAAGCAGATGAGTTAGCAAGTAAGTCTTATCAGATGGAGGATAACTTCAATAGACTTAGTTTTTATCTCACACTAAGACACACAGGAAGAGATGCTAAGACTTCTAAGCAGATGGTAGACTTCATGTTACCAGACTACTCTAAGCCTTTACCTAAAGGGTGGCGATTAGCAAGAGATACAAGTATTGCACCATTTATATCTTGGAGTTACTACACTATGCCATCCATCGCTAAAGCACTTGGTACAGTTAAAGGAGCTAAAGGTTTTGGAAGATTTAGTAGAGGACAAAAATCAGTAGCAAAAGTGGTCGGACTTCTTAGTTTAATGGAGTATGCACTATCAAATGGTGAGATTACACCTCTTGATAACTTGCCATTTTATAACGGTAGTAAACCAGAAGATTTTAAAGGTAGACGTTTTGTAATTGGTAAAGATGGTGATACCTATAATACGCTAAAGGTAGACAGAATGTTGCCTTATGCAGAATTAAAATCACCTTTGAACTATGCAAAAAGTCAAGTGAGTGGTATCTTACCAAACTTACTTTACACATTAAATGGACAGAAGATGTATAACGGTAGACCGATTACATATAAAAATAAGAGTGCAGGGGATAAAGCAGTAGATTGGATGAAGTATTTAACACAACAGTATGCACCTTTACCTATGCCTGTAGCTAACACCATAGATGCAATAGATGCTACCGTAAGAAGTAAGAAGAGTAGAAAGCGTAACGACACTATAAAGCCTCGTTCTTCGGCACAAGTGTTACTTAAAAATATTGGTATTAACACTATCGGGTACAGTAAACGTGGTGCAGAACGTGAGAACAGTAGAAACTAATACGACAAAATATACTTAAACGGGAAGTAATTTTAGAGTAGAGTTACAGTAACAATAAATAAATAGGTGAGATTAATGGAATATTTTTTAAAAGCTCAACTCTTCTTTCAACACACGAAAGAGTTGTGGGCTGTGATGCTTGGTATGTTCATACAGTATTGGTTCGGAGAGAAAAAGTGCCATAGGATAGTGATAACTATAATTCTTGCTACTTTGGTGGTAGCTATGTATTTTGTGCCTATGCTTATTGAGATACTAAATATGGTACTTGGCAAGATGTTTGAATTACAGATAGAGCATGACAGCAAGATAGCAATAGCTTTGTATGCGTTCAGTACGATTATCTCTGTAGATATTCTATCTATGATAATCAATATTCTGCCAGAGGGGATGAAAAAACAGGCTAAGAAATACTTAGGAGTTGATGATGAAAAACGTAGACCGAAAGATTAGATTATCTGGTGGCAAAGACCATGAGATTGAGATACTCGATAAGGACAACAGGAAACATCTGTTTTATGCGACTGTAATAGGTGTTACAATTTATATCTGTGCTTTAGCGATAATTGGAGTTCATTAATGCTTACAAGTCTGTACGTTAAGCTTGGTGGACTCGCACTAATTATCACCTTTCTAGGTGGAGCATATTATAACTTCTGCTACTCTCCAAAAAGAGATGCAGAGAAGAAATTTGAAAAAAGTGCTAAAGAATTACGTGCAGAGTATATTAAAAATTCTGCATTAGAACTTGAATTAGTTGTGTGCCTTAAAGATAAAGAGGTTGTAGGTTTTGAAAGTGAAATGAAAGGGCTTGGAGATGCGATTAATGATTACAATATCTCTACTGATAATAGTAAGCTTATTTTTTAATGGTTGTGGACAATGCACACCAGAGATTAATACAGTTTATGTAGAGAGTAGAGTACCTAAGCTAAAAACTTTGTATCATGTAGAGCCTTATGAGCTTGGTGACGTTAAAGAGTTTGATGATACTCATTATATTATTCCAAAGAGTGATTTGGAACAGGCAAGTGATGTGAGCAAGAAAAGAATACGGATTATTAATTTTTATGAGAAGCAAAATCTAAAGTATAATAAAGACTTTTCAACTAACTAACTGTCTGTAGAAGTGTCGGTAGATATTCCCATAAAGTGCCGATTTTCAACTGACACTTACTGTTTTTAATTTTTTCAATTTTGAGCTTAAATGCTCTAAGAGAACGCTGTAGCGATATGTTCAGAGTATATTGAGTCTATTCAATAAGGACTCGAACCACGAGCTACGCCCACTATGCAAACCCCTTATTTTAGGGCTTTGATAGGTGGTGTCTGTTGGACTGTCACACCAAATGGACTAAAATCCCTACTTATCTTCAAGTGTTCACCCTCTATAAACATCGCATAATTTTTCATAATAGGTTCTGTATTTGAGTGACCTACCATCTGTGCAAGTTCTAAAATAGATACTGCTCCACTTTTTAACATAGAGGTTATAAACGTGTGTCTTGTTGTATAAACCTTTCTATACTCAACACCTGCATCCTCACACGCTCTTTTCCAATGCCGTTTCAATGAACTTGCTCCATATAAATGTCTGCCCTCAACGCATGAGAATAGGTACAGGCTCTTGCTTCCTCTCATCTGCTCCTGTAAGTATGGTATCACTTGATTAAAGATAGGTACTCTTCTTCTTCCACTTTCCGTTTTCGGGGTAGACACCCTACCTTTCCCTACGGAGCGTACAACTTTCAATATCCCGTTAGAAATATCAATATCTCCGTGCATGAGTCCTAAAACCTCACCTGTTCGCATACCTGTGTAGAAGCTGATTGCTAAAAAGTTTTTAAACCATCCGTCTGTAGACTGTATGAGTTTTTCTACCTCTTCTGGGGTAAATGGTGTAACCGTTGGTTTTGTATGCTGTGGCAATTTGATATGATGTGCAGGGTTTTCTGAAATTTCGTCATATTCTATCGCTATATCAAGTATTGCACCCATAATCCCGATATAATTACGAACAGTTTTTGGCGATACTGTTTTTAAGAGTTCTGTAGAATACTCTCGTATATCTACTCTCTTTAATGCTGTCACCTCACGGCTACCAAATCTCTTAGTTAATCTCCCAACCTTATTTCCCAACTCATGTGCTGTTTTCAAGTGGTCTTTGGATGCAAGATACTTCTCTGCATAAATTTTAAAGAGCGTTGGCTTTTTCTTGTCTATGTCGCCATTCATAATTTTAATTTCAAGCTGTGGGATAACCTTATTTCTCAATAGTTTTCTATTGGTAGGGGTATCTTCAAGCCCTGTACTTTTTTGCTTCCTAACTTCATTTACATAATATTGTAGATAAAGTTTTTTTCCTCTTTTGTAAATACTAACCATGATAGTTTCCTTTTATGGTCAGCCGAAAATCGACTGCCTATTATACAACTTTTTTAAGTATTTCGTCAATCTCATCATCTTGGACTATTGAACGTACCCACTCATCCATCTTCTCAACATCCCAAAAAGGCTCTCTCTCTCCCTTTGGTTGGTGGTAGTGAATACCTTGCTTAAACAGCACACCTTTCTGCTCTTTAAGCCATCGTGAGCTACGTCCTATAAGACTCGCCATTTTCCCTGTGCGTAAGTAGAGTGGTGTGAGTTCTGCTATTTTAATTCTTGTTTTCATGGATATTTCCGATTACTTCCATAAATAAACTTTTTCCACAATCACCTATCTTTCCTCTCATGCTCCAATGTGGCAAGTCTGGTCTGTTTATATGTTTTGCTGAAAAACCTAGATTAGTAAATACTACTTCACACTTATTGTAGGTGTCTGGGTCTTTGTCGTACCACAAAATATCACCCTCGTAAATATTAATACCGTTCTTGTCTTTGAGTCCTGTAAACTCTCCTACTGTCTCTGGCTTAACATAGCTTCTCTTTAGGATATTGAACCATCCACCGTTGCCAAAGGCACTTTCTACTATCCAAGTTTTTGTGTGCTGTTTTGGTCGTTGTTTTATGAAGCTATTTGTAGTAACAAGACTTCCATATACCCACTTACCTTTGGTAGTAAGTCCTCTAAACTCAACTTCCCTATTCATTTCTGTGCCTCCAAGCAAATTTATTTTTTCTTTTTACGTCTATCTTTTTTAAAGTTCCACGAACCACTATTATCTTTTCGTAACGGACACACTCGTACATCTCTAATGTATTTTGTTTCCGATACTTCACCAGATGGTAGAGCAGGGGTTACAAGACAACAGTTAAAGTAGTTGCCTACAAAATCTGCTGTATCTATAACCGTCTGCTGTCCATCTCTATATACTGCATCGTTAAACGCTCTCGCCAATAGCAATAGCTTCTTAGCGTGTTTGGTAGGGTAAAACTTCTCTCTGTGATACTCTCCCCATTGATTTACAAAAGTAATCTGTAGATATTCCATACGTGCATCATCAAGGGTCTCTGTAGCTTCAACTATCTTCATATTTTGTTGCCCTAAACGTGCATTGTAAACAATCTCTTTAGCTTCTTCTGTAACATCAATCTGCATCTAACCTGCCTTTACTTCTTTAAAAAATTGATTAAAGATATTCTCACTTATAAAGTGAATACCATCTGCATCTTTAATCTTAACTTTGCCGTCTTTTATGCCTAGCACGGTAACGGTTTGTTTGTTACCGTGCTTTCTTGCGTATAGGTTCCCAATCTTAGGCATATCCTGCCTCTGTGTTGAACTGCTCTACAAGTGCATCAACTGCTCCCATATCTGCCATAAAGTCTGCTACATTTGAACTGTCTACACCTGCCCATGAAAAGAACTCATCCACATCTTCTGCTTTGATACCTTTTGAAATCATCACACCTTTGTATCTCGCCATACTAACCCCTGCCTTTTGCTCTTGCGTATTGCTCTCTGGGGTCGGTGTTTCCGAAACAGCCTGTGATGCCGTAGGTTCGTTTGGGCTTTCCACTTCTTCAACTACTGCTTCTGTAGCACCTTGTTCAATACCGTAGAAGTCATTTACATAAAATGTAATCTCTGCATCTGACTGTGTAAAGAATGATGATACTTTTTCTTCACCCATATTTTCAAAGTCCATGTGTTCAGCAAATGGTTTAAGGTCTTTTCTCTTAACCCCACACTCTTCTAATTTTGCATAGTGCTGTGTAATGTATCTTGGCATACGTGTAGCTTTTGGTTTTTCTTCAACGGGTGCTTCTGCTTCTGTAGTCTCTGGTTCTACCTTTGCTGTAGCTTTCGGTTGCTTAGTGACTGTGGGCTTCTGCATGAGTGCTTTATTAATATCATCTACTGACTCAACTACTGCTACTTCGATAGCTTCTACATCTTGCATCTCTTCTTGTGTAGATAACCCGAACATAACCTCTGGGAAATACTCTTTAATAAAGAATGACTGTGAACGCTTACGCAACATAAGCTCTGGCATATTGACCCACTTACTGCCTTTTTTACCTACCCAACCCTCTTTACGTGCCATTTCCATAGTTACAGTCATACCTACAAGTTCTTCATTACTCTCTGCATCAACTGCAATACAATAAGCCTCTTGCTTGTCTGCACTCACGATAGTTTTCAATGCACCTCTAATACGTCCACTCTGGTTAAGTCTTGCTACAAGGAATGTGGTAGAGAAAGATGGTCTACCATAAATAATGAAGATGCTTTGAGATACTTCCATTACTGAAATATCCATACGCTTTGCTAAATCATAAACTATAACAGCACTTGCTACATCATTTTTAAGATTGTCTGGAAAAAATGCCGATACAGATAAGGCTTTTGCTTGTCTCTGCTCTAATTCAAATTTACCTGTTTCAAGCTCTAACTTTTTAGTTTCAACTTCTATCATATTTATCTTACTCATTTTCATTCTCCATGATTTCTTTTTTAATAGCTGTAATATCTTTTTTAATACCACTTAATGCAACTCTTGCTCGTCTACCAACTACTTTTTGCCCTCTACGCTTTACACAACTCAATCTAAGTATCTCTGCTGTCTCTGAAAGAGTGTCTGCGAACTTAAGTATCTTTTTACTCATCTTTATTTCCATCACAAACAATTTCTACTTCACACCCAAACTTAGCCTCAATATCGGCAATAGATACTTTTAATTTTGCTTTTACAGAGAATATTAGTTCATTCACGTATCGTAGTGCATCGCCATCTTGTTCAACAGCTTTCAGACAAATATCTTCCGTCTGTTCATTCACGTATCGTAGTGCATCGCCATCTTGTTCAACAGCTTTCAGACAAATATCTTCCGTCTGTTCATTCACGTATTGTAGTGCATCGCCATCTTGTTCAACAGCTTTCAGACAAATATCTTCCGTCTGTTCATTCACGTATCGTAGTGCATAGCCATTTCGTTCAACAGCTTTCAGACAAATATCTTCCGTCTGTTCATTCACGTATCGTAGTGCATAGCC
>Ga0256844_10000083_pt1 | contig 37492 bp, 31 predicted proteins | sample MusselsmetaG_FD_189100 | JGI IMG/M metagenome (GOLD analysis project Ga0256844, IMG submission 189100) | Mussel associated microbial communities from hydrothermal vent at the East Pacific Rise, Pacific Ocean - Mussels | ecosystem: Host-associated > Mollusca > Shell > Unclassified ... | reverse complement strand
ACTAAAAGAGTAGCTAATACTATTATTTTTTTAATCATTATTTATAGATTATAATTTAAAATATGGTTTAATCCTTCTAATAAAAAATTAGGATTGGCAAATATGCTACTTTTTAATAATTTAGCCAAGAAAATTGTGTCTCCTCCTGTTAAAACTACTGTTAAATTATCGTTATTTTTTTTATATTGATTAATAACGCCATCAATTTCTAATAAAGTTCCGTTAATAACTCCTTGATGCATAGCGTTTTTGGTTGAATTACCTAGTGTGATTTTATTATTTGGTTTTAATAAAGGTAAATTTGCAGTAAATTGGTGCATTGCTTTATATTTCATAATTATACCTGGAGCAATTGCTCCACCATAATATTCGGTTTTAGTATTTATAAAATCATAAGTAATACATGTTCCAGCATCAATTACTAACACATTTTCTTTAGGATATTTTATACTTGCTGAAGCCATTAGAGCAATCCTATCAACACCTAGGGTTTTTGGTGTTTTATATAAATTTTTAAATGGTATTTTAGTTTTGTGGTTTAAAATAATCAAGTAAGAATTACCATTTTTAATAAAATCAATTACTGAATCATTAATATTTGCTACAGATGAAATTATAGTATTAGATATATTATTTGCTTTAAATAATACTATTAACTCATTTAATAAATCTTTAGTTTTAACAATTATTAATGATTTTTGAATGTCATTAATATATATAGCTAATTTTGTTCTAGTATTTCCTGTATCTATTATAAGATTCAAAATTTGTTTTTTTTACAAAAATACTTTTTTTAATAAACAATAAACAAAAAGAAATTATTATTTATAAATGAAAAATATAAAATATAACTCGCTGTGCATTTGAAAATAATTAATAAAAGTCTATTATTTGATTAAAATAATTGTATATTTATTTGACTTTCAAATATTTAAACGCATGAACGCCTTTAAAGCAAATTACGATGAAATTATGCATAATGCAACATTAAATACTACACACCAAGAAATTTCTATAGATTTAAATACTTCCCGTGTAGTATAGAAAACGAAGGTAAAATAGAACTTTATCGCAATAAAATTGAGATTTTAGAGTATTAATTGTTTTTTATCTTTTGCTTAATAGATGTAATTATTGAGTCTTTTACTTTAACGAGATTAAAATATATATCTGTAGATTTACTCATATTTAACTTTTCAATAGCAATTATCTTATCAAAAAATTCATTATAATATTGTAAAGCTTTTTTATACTCATTATTTTTTTCGTAGGCTTCTGCTAAATTATATTTTACACTCAAATTTATTTTAGATGCTATTTTAAAATATTTAATAGCCGATTTATAATTATGTAATTTCATATCACATAATGCAATATTATATGCTTCATTAGAACTACCATCATAAACTTTTAGAAACATTTTTTTAGACTTGATAAATGAATCTAATTTAAAATATGCAAGTCCTTTATTATATACTAAACCTTTTTTGTTTGGATATTCTTTTAAATATAAATCTATAGTTTTAATTGCGTCTTTAGGATTTACTTCTGTTAGAGTATCAATTTTTGGTAGTAAATAATAATTAAAATTATCCTTATTAATTTGGTTTAACACCTCATCATTATTATGTTTATGAGATGAAAGAAAAATAGATAATATAATTGGAACTATTATAAAAAAACCAATTATAAACATTCCTCTATTAGGTAGAGATAACTTATTAAGTAAAGGAATTTTTTTAGTTAAAGAATCAAATACTAAAACAAATTTTTGAGGCTTATAATTGTTTTGATAAACATTAACATTAAATAATTTTAATATTTCTTTTGCTTTATTAATATCTTTTTCTAAAACCTGTAGTTTAACTCCACCAATTGCATTAGATAAAAAATTGTCTGTTTGAATTGTTAGCTCGTCTTTTAAAAAAACTTTTATTCCTTCAAATTCAAGCTTACTTTTTATTATAGCAACCTCATGAGGATATTCAAAAGTTGCTATTGTAATAAAATTATTCATTTGTATATATAAACTAATTCAATAACTTCGGAGGAATTAATTAGTTTCTAAACCTCTCCATTTTCATCATATTCAGTATATAAATAATCATGATACGGAAAACGAGTTTTATGAATTTTCTTTACTTCTTCATAAACTGTTTCTTTAAACTGCTCTAAATTTTCTTTATTTAAAGCTGATATAAATATAGCTTGATTATTGGTTATATTCATCCAAGTTTTTTTCCATTCTTCTAAAGTGTAATGAACCTTGGTTTTTTCGGTAATTAAGTCATCTTCATCAATAATTTCTGGTTTATAAGCATCAATTTTATTAAAAACCATTAGAATAGGCTTGTCATCAGATTTTATGTCTTTTAAAATTAAATTAACAGAAGCAATATGGTCTTCAAAATTTTTATGAGAAATATCTACAACATGTAATAATAAATCAGCTTCTCTAACTTCATCTAAAGTAGATTTAAACGATTCTACTAACTGTGTTGGTAATTTTCTTATAAACCCAACGGTATCAGTAAGTAAAAATGGAATATTCTTTATAACCACTTTTCTAACAGTCGTGTCTAGAGTAGCAAATAGTTTATTTTCAGCAAAAACATCAGATTTACTAACAACATTCATAAGCGTAGATTTACCAACATTGGTATAACCAACCAAAGCAACACGAACCATTTTCCCACGATTTTTTCGCTGAACAGCCATTTGCTTATCAATAGTTTTTAATTTTTTGTTAAGTAAAGTAATCTTATCACGAATTATACGTCTATCTGTTTCAATTTCTGTCTCACCAGGTCCACGCATACCAATTCCTCCTTTTTGCTTGTCAAGGTGAGTCCATAAACGAGTTAAACGAGGTAATAAATACTGACATTGGGCTAATTCTACTTGAGTTTTTGCATAAGATGTCTGAGCTCGTTGAGCAAAAATATCTAAAATAAGATTTGTTCTATCTAAAATTTTACAATCAAGAACTCGCTCTATATTTCTACCTTGAGAAGGACTTAATTCATCATCAAAAATTACAGTTTCAATATTATGAACTACCATATAGGTAGCAATCTCATCAAGTTTTCCAGAACCAATATAAGTTTTAGTGTCTGGTTTACTCATTTTTTGAAGAAATCTTTTTACAACTCTTCCTCCAGCTGTAAGAGCTAAAAATTCTAATTCATCTAAATATTCATTAGATTTTTCTTCATTTTGATCTTGAGTTATAACTCCAACCAAAACAACTTTTTCCATGTCCTTTTTTCTTTCAATCATGCTACAAAGGTATGTTTTTTAAAAAAAGAAACATATTTTAGTTGAAAATATAAAGATTTTTGTACTTTTATTATCTTAAAATATAAAATTTGGATAGGGAAACAATAAAAAACGAACATTATATTATTGCATTTTATAATTTGGAAAATCTATTTGACACTATAGATGACCCAGATACAGATGATGATGATTTTACACCAGAAGGTGCGAAAAAATGGACTCCGAGAAGGTATAAGAAAAAAGTAAAACGCCTCGCAAGAGCTATGTCTACTATTGGTGATGATGATGCAAAATATCCTCCTGCAATTATTGGTATAGCAGAAGTTGAAACTTTTGAAGTCGTTTCAGATTTGGTAAACAATAAATATTTAGCAAATGAACATTATGGAATTGTACATTACGACTCTCCAGATGAACGAGGAATAGAAGTTGCTTTTTTGTATAAAAAGAAAGATTTTGAGTTATTAGATAGTAAACCATACGCTATTAATTTTGAAAGAGAAGATGGTTCTATTGATTATACAAGAGATGTACTTTATGTTAAAGGAAAACTTAATGGAGAATTAATGCATTTTTTAGTAAATCATTGGCCTTCAAGAAGAGCTGGTGTTGAAGTATCTGAATATAAACGTATAGCTGTAGCTGAATTAAATCAAAAAATAATTAAATCCGTTCAAAAAGAAGAACCAGATGCTAGAATCATTATAATGGGAGATTTTAATGATAATCCTAAAAATAAAAGTATAAAATATCATTTAGTATCCGAAGAATTATACAATCCAATGGAATCATTGTATGATAAAGGACAGGGAACAGCAAATCATAAAGGTGAATGGTTTTTATTTGATCAGATAATTTTTACTAAAAATTTTTTAAAAGATAATCAGCATACTTTTAAATATGCTGGAGTTTATTCCAAACACTTTTTAAAAGATAAGTTTGGTAAATTTGTTGAAGATCCTTTTAGAACTTATAGAGGTAATTGGTATAAAGGCGGTATTTCTGATCATTTTCCTGTTTATATTAAATTGGATATAAACGATAAATAAAACATGGATAACCAAAACCTTTTATATTTACTTGCTCTACAAAAAGCAGAAGGTATTGGTGATATCAACTCTAAAAAACTTATAAAACACTGTGGAAATGCAGAAGCTGTATTTAAAGAAAAAACAGAAAATTTATTAAAAATTGATGGTTTTGGTTTACATAAAATAAAAGGACTAAAAGATAAAAAATTACTTTTAGCTAAAGCTGAAAATGAACTAAAATTTATTCAAAAAAATAATATTAAAGTTTTTATTTTCACTGATAAAGATTATCCAGAACGTTTAAAACATGCGGTTGATAGTCCTCTAATTATATTCCAAAAAGGAAAAATAGAATTCAAACAGCAACGTATTATTAGTATTGTTGGTACTCGTAATATGACTAATTATGGCAGAACATTTCTTAAAAATTTTATTAAAGAAATTGCTAAATACAATCCGTTAATTGTAAGCGGATTGGCTTATGGTGTTGATATTTATGCTCATCAATTAGCTATTGAACACAAGCTACAAACAATTGCTGTTTTAGCACATGGTTTAGATCGTGTTTATCCAAGTAAACATCAAAATGAAGCTACTAAAATGCAAGAAAATGGTGGTTTACTAACTGATTTTTGGAGTGGCACAAACCCTGATCGTAATAATTTTGTAAAACGAAATAGAATTGTAGCTGGTTTATCTCAAGCAACAATTGTTATTGAATCGGCCGAAAAAGGAGGTTCTCTAATCACCGCAGATATAGCAAATTCTTACAATAGAGATGTATTTGCATTACCTGGAAGAACAACTGATTTGTTTAGTAAAGGCTGTAATAACCTTATTAAAATAAACAAAGCTGCACTACTCCAATCTGCAAAAGATTTAGCATATATTTTAAATTGGGATACAGTCAAGGCAAAACCTATCCAAAAGCAATTATTTGTAGAATTGAATAATGATGAAACTTTAATATATAATTACTTATTAAAAGAAGGAAAACAAACATTAGACATTATTGCATTACATAATAACCTTCCTATTTTTAAGGTTTCTAGTCTATTATTAAATATGGAACTAAAAGGTGTTATCAGACCTTTACATGGTAAAATGTTTGAAGTAATTTAATCCTTTGTTAGACACAAAGCTCTATTATATTCAAAATTCATACGAGTAATATCTAATAATTGAACTTCTTGTGGACATACCATTGCACAAGCTCCAGTATTAGTACAGCTACCAAAACCTTCTTCATCATGAGCATCTACCATCCAAATAACACGTTCCAAACGTTCTACTTGACCTTGAGGTAATTTTGCTAAATGACCTACTTTTGCAGCAACAAATAAAGCTGCAGAAGAGTTCTTACAAGTAGCTACACAAGCACCACAACCAATACATGCAGCACTATCAAAAGCACTTTCTGCAATATCATGATGGATAGGTGTGTTATTTGCTTCAGGAGCATTTCCTGTAAAAGCAGAAATATATCCACCTGCTTGTATTATTTTATCAAAACTATCTCTATTTACTTTTAAATCACGTATTACTGGAAAAGAATTTGCTCTAAAAGGTTCTACAAAAATAGTGTCGCCATCTTTAAAAGATCGCATATGTGTTTGACAAGTGGTAAAATGTGATTCTGGTCCATGTGCTTGTCCGTTAATCACTAAAGAACATTGTCCGCAAATACCTTCACGACAATCATGATCGTATTCTACAGTACGTTCTCCTTTTATAGCTAATTCTTCATTTAGCATATCCAACATTTCCAAAAAGGACATGTCTTCTTCTACATTATCTAATTTATATGATTTTAAAGCTCCTTTAGCTTTGGCTGATTCCTGACGCCATATTTTTAGTGTGACTTTCATCTTTTTATGTTTTAAATAAACTTATAAAGCTAATAGGCTTTTATTTATATGAACGTGTTTTAACTTCAATATCGTTAAACACTAATTTTTCTTTATGTAATTTCCAATCTGGTTTCCCTAACCATTCCCATGCTGCAGAATACATGTATTCTTCATCATTTCTTTGTGCTTCACCATCTTCACTTTGATATTCTTCACGGAAATGTGCACCACAACTTTCTTTTCTATCTAAACCATCTACAGCCATTAGTTCTGCTATTTCTAAATAATCAGCTAATCGTCCTGCTTTTTCTAGTTCAGAATTCATACCATTTGCATCACCTGGAACTGCTACATTAGTCCAAAATTCTTCACGAAGTTTTTTTATCTCATCAATTGCCCATAACAGTCCTTTTTCATTACGAGACATGGCAACTTCTTTAAACATGATTTTACCTAACTTTCTATGAATTCTATCAACTGGAATTTTTCCTTTAATAGCTAAAATTTTCTCTAATTGAGCTTTTACAGCTTTTTCAGCTTCATCAAATTCTGGAGTATCTGTTGGTATTTTACCAGTACGAATTTCATCAGCTAAATAATTAGAAATAGTACTTGGTAACACAAAATTACCATCAACAGAAGCTTGTAATAATGAATTAGCACCTAATCTATTTGCGCCATGATCTGCAAAATTAGCTTCTCCTACAGCGTATAAACCTGGTATGGTAGTTCCCAATTCATAATCCACCCATAATCCACCCATAGAAAAGTGAGCAGCTGGAGAAATTTTCATTGGTTCTTTGTAAGCATCAATATCAGTAATTTTTTTATACATAGTAAATAAATTACCATATCGTTCTTTAATGGTATCAATTCCTAATTTACCAATAGCAGTTCGGAAATCTAAATAAACGGCATTTTTTAATTTTCCTACGCCATGACCAGCATCCATTCTTTCTTTAGCAGCACGTGAAGCTACATCTCTAGGAACTAAATTTCCAAAGGCAGGATAACGTCTTTCTAAATAGTAATCTCTTTCTTCTTCTGGAATATCTCCAGGAAGTCTATCATCATCTTTTTTTAATGGAACCCATATTCTACCATCATTACGAAGTGATTCGGACATTAATGTCAGTTTTGATTGATGATTTCCTGCTTGTGGTAAAGCAGTAGGATGAATTTGTGTCCATGAAGGATTTGCAAAGTACGCACCTTTTTTATGAGCTCTCCAAGTAGCTGAACCATTTGAGTTCATTGCTAATGTAGAAAGGTAAAATATTTTTCCAAAACCACCTGTACCAAGTACTACAGCATGTGCTGCATGGCGTTCTATTTCTCCTGTAACTAAGTTTCTTACAATAACACCACGAGCTTTTCCATCTACAATAACAAAATCAAGTACTTCATGACGATTGTATTGTGTAAGTGTACCTTTTTTAACTTGTTTCATCATGGCTTGATATGTAGCCATTAATAACTGTTGTCCTGTTTGACCTCTTGCGTAAAAAGTACGAGAAACAAGAACTCCTCCAAAAGATCGATTACTTAAATAACCACTGTATTCTCTACCAAATGGAACACCTTGCGCAGTCATGTGGTCAATTAAATCAACAGACAATTGAGCCATTCTATACACGTTAGATTCTCTTGAACGATAATCACCACCTTTTACGGTATCGTAAAACATTTTATAGATAGTATCTCCATCATTCTGATAGTTTTTAGCAGCATTTACACCACCTTGAGCAGCTACAGAATGCGAACGACGACCAGAATCTTGAAAAAAGAATGTTTTTACATTATAACCTAATTCGGCTAATGAAGCAGAAGCTCCACCACCAGATAAACCAGCACCAACAACTATTATATCAATCTTTTTACGATTGGCAGGATTAACAAGGTTTGTGTGCTCCTTATATATTCTCCACTTATCTTTTAATGGTCCTTTGGGTTCTTTTGAGTTAAGAGACATAAATTTTATTTTTAAATTCTAAAAAATAAATTCAATTTTTAGAATATATGATTAATACTTAATGATATTTAAAGTAAAGGATAATTGGTATAATAGCATATAAAATTGCCATTATTAAACCAAAATAAAGTGCAATATATTTAATAACATTCATTACTTTTTTAGGATAAAAACCTAATGAACGATGTGCACTTTCAATACCATGAATAATATGAAGACCTAATGCTATAATACCTATTTCATAAATAACTACCATCCACCAAACTTTAAAAGTTTCTATAACTAAATGGTACAAATCATGCTCAATTTTTAGTACTTTATATTGTAACCAAAATTGAGCCATATGGAATACAATAAAAAATCCAACAACAGTTCCTAAAATCCCCATATTACGAGAAATCCATGTACTTGTTGAATTATCAGTTATTGCATATTTTTCGCCTTGTGCTTTATTATTATTTAATGTTATTAAAATTGCATCAATAATATGTATAATAATTGTAGCATACAATATCCAAGCAACAAGTGTTATAGGCCAAAAATGTACTAAAAAATGTGAATATGCATTATACATATCATGTTGGTTTGCAACATTTCCCCAAAATTCAATAGGAAAAAAAGAATCTGGTATAATTAATATTATATTTCCTATTAGATGTATAATTAGGAAGAAAATAATAAATAGACCTGTAACAGCCATTAAGTTTTTTCTTCCAACTGATGTTTTAAATAATCCTTTTTTAATTGCCATGAGGCTAAGTTTAAAATTAACTCTACAAAGTTAAAAATGAAAAAGCCTTCAATACATGACATTTATCAGACTCTAATAAACAAAAATATTATTCATAATTATTCTAAATAACAAACATAATAAATATCATATTATATAAATAAGTAATAAATGTTACCTTTGCTTTTTTACTAAATCAAATAAAATTATGAGTGGATTATTATCTTCATCAGTAGCTAGAAAGTTTGCAATGGCACTTTCTGCACTATTTTTAGTCTTTTTCTTATTAATACATGTAACAGTTAATCTGTTATCTGTTTTTAGCGAAGACTTATTCAACGTAGCTTCCCATTTTATGGGAACAAACCCTTTAATTCAGTTTGCAATGCAGCCTGTATTAATGATAGGTGTAGTATTCCATTTTGTTATGGGATTTATACTTGAGTTAAAAAACAAAAAAGCTCAAGGTATTAAATATGTTAAAAATAATGGTGCTGCCAATTCTACTTGGATGAGTAGAAACATGATTTATTCAGGAGGTGCTATTTTAGTTTTTTTAATTGCACATCTTAAACATTTTTGGTTTCATGAAATGACTGTTAAATATATAAGTCCTTTACCAGAAGATCCTAATAGATACTATGAAGAATTAGTACACATGTTTCAAGATAAATTTGTTGTTGTATTATATGTAATTGGTTTCACATTTTTAGCATTACATTTATTACATGGTTTCCAATCAGCATTTCAATCAATGGGATTAAATAACAAGTATACTAAAGCATTTAAAAGATGTACTCAGGTTTATGCTATATTAATTCCTGCATTATTTGCATTTGTTGCACTTTTTCACTTTTTTAACCACTAAGATATTATGACTAAATTAAATTCAAAAGTACCTAAAGGTCCAATAGCTGATAAGTGGACAATGTATAAAGACAAGATTGACTTAGTTAATCCTGCTAATAAACGTAATATAGATATTATTGTTATTGGTACAGGTTTAGCTGGAGGATCTGCTGCTGCTACTTTAGCAGAGCAAGGATATAATGTAAAAGCATTTGCATACCAAGATTCACCAAGACGTGCACACTCTATTGCTGCACAAGGAGGAATTAATGCTGCAAAGAATTATCAAGGAGATGGCGATAGTAATTATCGTTTATTTTATGATACTGTTAAAGGAGGAGATTATCGTTCTCGTGAAGCAAATGTTTATCGTTTAGCTGAAGTGTCGGGAAATATTATTGATCAATGTGTTGCTCAAGGTGTGCCTTTTGCAAGAGATTATGGAGGATTGTTAGACAATCGTTCTTTTGGTGGTGTATTAGTTTCAAGAACTTTTTATGCTAAAGGACAAACTGGACAACAATTATTATTAGGAGCTTATTCTGCAATGAATAGACAAATTGCTCGTGGTAAAATAGAAATGTTTAACCGTCATGAAATGCTTGATGTAGTTGTTGTAGATGGAAAAGCGAGAGGAATTGTTGCTCGTAATTTAATTACTGGTGAAGTTTCTCGTCATTCTGCACATGCTGTTGTAATTGCTTCTGGAGGATATGGAAATGTTTATTTCTTATCAACCAATGCAATGGGATCTAATGCAACTGCAGCATGGAAAGTACATAAAAAAGGTGCTTATTTTGCTAACCCATGTTTTACACAAATTCATCCGACTTGTATTCCTCGTTCTGGTGATTATCAGTCAAAATTGACACTGATGTCAGAATCATTACGTAATGATGGAAGAATTTGGGTTCCTGCAAATATTGAAGATGCAAAAGCAATTCAACAAGGAAAATTAAAACCTACTGAAATACCAGAAGAAAACAGAGACTATTACTTAGAAAGACGTTATCCTGCATTTGGAAACTTAGTGCCTCGTGATGTAGCTTCTAGAGCTGCAAAAGAACGTTGTGATGCTGGTTATGGAGTGAATGGAACCGGTGAAGCTGTTTATTTAGATTTTGCTTCTGCTTTTGTTCGTTATGGAACAGAACAAGCAAAAATAAAAGGATTAAAAAATGCTTCTAAAGCAGAAATTATAAAATTAGGACAAGCAATTATTGAAGAAAAATATGGGAATTTATTCCAAATGTATGAAAAAATTATTGCTGAAAACCCATATGAAACACCAATGATGATTTATCCTGCTACGCATTACACAATGGGTGGAATTTGGGTAGATTATAATTTAATGACTACAATACCAGGTTTATATGCTATTGGAGAAGCTAATTTCTCTGATCATGGCGCAAATAGACTTGGAGCATCTGCTTTAATGCAAGGATTAGCCGATGGTTACTTTGTATTACCTTATACAATTGGAGATTATCTATCTAACGAAATTAGAACAGGTAAAATATCAATAGACACACCAGAATTTGATACTGTTGAAAAAGAAGTTAAAGAACGTTTAGACTTCTTTATCAATAATAAAGGCTCACATTCTGTTGATTACTTCCATAAAAAATTAGGAGTAGTAATGTGGAATAAAGTTGGTATGGCTCGTAATGAAAAAGATTTAAAAGAAGCTATTGCTGAAATTAAAGAAATTCGTGAAGACTTCTGGAAAAATGTAAAAGTTCCTGGTGACCTAAATGAATTCAATCAAGAATTAGAAAAAGCAGGTAGAGTAGCTGATTTCTTAGAGTTAGGAGAATTATTTGCTAAAGATGCTTTAAATAGAAATGAATCTTGTGGAGGACATTATCGTGATGAAAGTGTTGTAAAAGATGGAGAACAAAAAGGAGAAGCACTTCGTGATGATGATAACTTTAAATATGTTGCTGCTTGGGAATACAAAGGTGAACCTAGTGAAGCTGTTTTACATAAAGAAGAGTTAGACTTTAACGATATAGAGTTAAAACAAAGAAGTTATAAATAAACCATTGACAAAATAAATAAAATATGAATCTTACAATAAAAGTTTGGAGACAAAAAGGACCAAATGACAAAGGTCAAATGGTAGATTATAAAGTTAATGATATTTCTGAACATATGTCATTTTTAGAAATGATGGATGTTTTGAACGAACAATTGGTTGCTAAAGATGAAGAGCCTATTGCATTTGATCATGATTGTCGTGAAGGTATTTGTGGTATGTGTTCTTTATATATAAATGGTGAAGCTCACGGACCTGATAGAGGTATTACAACCTGTCAATTACATATGCGTATGTTTAAAGATGGTGATACTATTACAATTGAACCTTTTAGAGCTTCTGGTTTCCCAGTAATTAAAGATTTAGTAGTTGATAGAATGGCTTTTGAACGTATTCAACAAGCTGGTGGATATATATCTGTTAATACTTCAGGGAATACACAAGATGCAAATGCAATACCTATTTCTAAACATGATGCTGATGAAGCAATGGATGCTGCTTCTTGTATTGGTTGTGGTGCTTGTGTAGCTACTTGTAAAAATTCAAGTGCTATGTTGTTTGTTTCTGCAAAAGTATCTCAATATGCTTTATTACCTCAAGGACAAATTGAAGCAAAAGATCGTGTATTAAACATGGTTAAACAAATGGACTTAGAAGGTTTTGGTAATTGTACTAATACAGGTGCTTGTGAAATTGAATGTCCTAAAGGAATTTCTTTAGAAAATATAGCAAGATTAAATAGAGAATATTTAAAAGCTAGTTTATAAAATATTACTTTAACAAAAAATATAAACCTATTAAATTAATTTTTAATAGGTTTTTTTATGAGAATTAATAACTATTTCCTTTTTTCAAGTTCTATAATTTCTAAATTTTGAATTTTTTCTTTATCTATTTCAAACCTTACCATTGTTCTTACAGTGTGAATTCCATATTTTCCAACTGCTCCAGGGTTTATATGTAATGTATTCAATTTTTTATCAAACATTACTTTTAATATATGCGAATGACCTGATATAAATAAATTAGGAGGATTTTTCTTAATATCTTCTCTAATTCTAAAATCATATCTATTTGGATATCCACCAATATGTGTCATCCATACTTTTACATTTTCTACTGTAAATTTTGCATCTAATGGAAATGATTTTCTTAATGTAACATTATCAATATTACCATAAACAGCCCTTAAAGTAGTGTATTTTTGAATGGCATCTGTAACTTTAATATCTCCTATATCTCCAGCATGCCATACTTCATCTGCTTTTTTTATATGCTTTATCATTTGTTCATCAATAAAGCTATGAGAATCTGATAAAAGTAAAATCCTTTTCATTTTAATTAAAGTTAATAAAAAAACATTCTCATATTAGAGAATGTTTTTTTATAAATTATAAATTATTATTATTTTCTAACTATACTAAAGTTTCCTTTAACAGATTTTGCTTCACCATTATTAGGATCAATATACTCAACGGTAAACCAATAATCTGATGCTGGTACTTGAATACCATTATACGTACCATCCCAACCTAAAACACTATTAGGGTCAACTTTATATAATACTTTTCCAAATCTATCTAATATAAATATTTTAGAATTTGGTATAAAATTAGAACCTGTTATTTTCCAAGTATCATTATCACCATCGTTATTTGGAGTGAAAAATGGAGGATAGTCTAATACATGTACATCTTCTGAAACTATTGTAACACTACAATTATTTAAGTCTACAACTTCAATTTGATAAGTACTTGCAACTAAATGTTCAAAAATAGGACTAGTTTGTGTTATTGTTTGTGGATAATTATTACCATCGATATAATTAATTGTATATTCATAATCTCCTTCTTCTTCCATTTCAATTGTAATAGTATTGTCTGGTCTGTTAAAGTCTGATACATGTATTCTTCCAAAATTCATTTGTTCGGCCATACTCACATTAGTAAATTGAGTGTGAACACAGTGAGTAATTTTATCTTCGACTGTTAATATATAATTACCTCCACTATTTGTTAGCATAGCTTCATCAACTTTTAAAAGTTTAGGGTTTGGATCATTAGTGTTTCCAATTTCAGTATTTAAATCATTTGCTTCAAACCAATGATATATATATGTATCTGGATTTATATCTTCACCAATTAGTGAATATCCATCTTCAGGACAAATAAAATATTGTTGTTTTAATTCAAAATCTGGTCTTGGATTAACTGTCACAAAAACACTAAATTTCGCTCCTTCACAGCCACCAGATGAAAAAGGAGTTACAATATATTTTACTATTTGGTCTTCACCAGAAGTATTTGTAATAATATCATTAATAATTACATCATCCATTTCTGGATCTGTTACTGTTGTTTCTCCTTCTACATTATCATTTTCTACAGCATGCCATTTATATGTGTTATTTGTTAAAATAGTACCTGTATCAACATCTAAATCAAAATCAACACTATCTCCATTACATATTGTAGTAGTTTGGTCTGTAATATTTGGTGCTACTTCTACTGTAACAGTTAAGTAAAAAGCATCACCTTCACAGCCAAATTCTGAAACCGGAATTACCTCATATATAACATCTTGATTTACTTGTGTATTATTAATTAGAGTATCTGTTATAGATGGATTATTATCTCCACTTTCAATATATGTTGGAGGAATAGTAGTACTAATACTCTCACCTCCAACAGCTGGATTATCAGAAATTGCTATCCATTTGTAAGTGTTTTTATCACCATTACCATTATCAGTGTCTGGTTCTGCAAAATTATTAAAAGTAAAGGTTTCTAATTCTCCAGAAGAATTTAAATTTAAATAATTTTGGCTACCACTACAAACTACAACATTTCCATTTTGTCCATTAGGTAATAAATCTACTTTTACATCAAAAAACTTTTCTTCTGATTCACATGTATCTTCACCAACAGTTATATTCTTAACTATATATTTTATTGTTTGAGTTTTTAATTCAAATGGATCTGGTAAACTAGTTGATAAAGCTATTTGATCTACATCATTAATATCTTTATAATAGTATTCAATAATAAAATCAGAATTTATTGTTGGTGGAGTAACAGAATTATCATAGTTATCTTTCAAAATAGTTTTATTCCAATTATTTGTATCGAATAATGCTGTATGAAATGTAGGGTCACTATCTGTATCATCTTCACAAATTTCTAAATTTACCAATCCTGTAGTATCCATATCATCTTCAAGTTGATCTATAAAAGGAATCAACCTAACTATTAAATCAAATTCATTTTCATTAGGATTTGCAGCAGGGGTTATCGACTCGCAATAAGTAGTTGAATCAATATTATACCTTACTACATATTTAATAGTAATTGAAGGAACATCTAAAATTACTGGTAATGGGTTTGGTAAAGTGTATGGTATTTCTGTTCCTCCAGAATCAAGAGTAAATGCTGTATATTCTACACTAAATTGAGATTGTGTTTGTGTTCCTAAAATATCGGTATTCCAACTAGTTGTATCAAAACCAGATGTGTGTATAGTAAGGTCGCTATCTGTATCGTCTTCACATTGAACAATATCATTTTGAGCAACATAAAAAGGAGTATTAATAACAGTTAAATCAAAAGTTTTTGGAGTTGAATCAAAACATGTTATAGTAGTAGTAATATTTTTAATAATTACACTTACAGATTGAGTTTTAGACTCTATTGTTACTGGTAATGTTGATGTTATAGAAGCTCCATCTTTTACTGTAACCGTTGTTCCATTTAATAAATTATATGTGTATTCTACAACTAAATCCGCAGCATCTTGTGTTCCAATAACAGTTGATGTCCATTGAGAAGTATCAAATACAGATGTATGATAGTTAGGATCAATATTGCTATCATCTTCACATTGAATTATTTCATCAATTTGATTATTAATAGGTATTTCTTTAACTACTAGTTTAAATTCCTTAGTAGGCGAATCACAAGGTATATTATCATCAGTGACTGTTGCAGAAATAATAATTGATGAAGTTTCAAAATTTGTAGGTAATGGGTTTGGTAGTGTAACAATATCACCATTTAAATCAACAGCAGTTAATATAATATGATAATTAGTTCCTGTTTGTCCATCAAAAATTATATTATTCCAATTTGTTGTATCAAAAGTTGCCATATGTACATCAGGATTTGTATCTGTATCACTTTCACACATTTCTAGAGTTTCACTTCCTGAAGGAAATCCAGTGTCCGTAGGAACTACTATTGAAGGACTTGGGTTTGATTCAATAAAGAAAGAAATTATATCACCTTCACATTGAGTAGTAGAATTTATTTCAAATAATGCTTTAGCATAAATTTTTAATGATGGTAAAGTAGAAATATTACTGGCTTCTGGAAATGGACTTGGTAAAGGAAATGGTGTTTCTACTCCTGTACCACTATCTACTGTAAAAGCAGTATATTCAACTGTATATTCTGGTTCTGTTTGTATTGTTGGTCTCCCCAATACATATTTATTCCAGTTTGTAGTGTCAAATTCTGCCCTATGATTTGTAGTATTTGTTTCACATAAAATAATAGCTACATCATCACTGCTAACAGGATCACTCACAGTATTTACTAATGGAGTTGCTATTGGTTTTTCAATAACATTTAAATAAAACACACCTGTATCTGTAGGAGCATTTGTATTTGAATTACAAGTTATTGTTGCATTAATATCATAATTAACTGTAGCATAAACTTTTAAATCTTTTGTTGTAATAGTGGCAGGTAGTGGATAAGTTAATGGAAAAGTAGTTTCTGTTCCATCAGCTTCAACTATAAATGCAGAATAAGTAACATAAAAATTTGCAGATGGTTGTGTACCTCCTAAAATTGTATTATCCCAAGTAGTTGTATCAAATTCTGCTGTATGATTAACATCGTCAGTTTCACATTTTGTGATAATATCAGTAGCTGGTAAATCTGCAATAATAGGTGTGTTTTTAACTTCAACATTAAAAGTAGATACCGATGATTCGCAATCAGTTGTAGTATTTACTTCATATAAAACTTTTGCGCTAATAGTTTGTGAACTTAATTCTAAATTAGCAGGTAAGGTTTCTGTTATTATAGTTGTACCATTAATATCAACATAAGTATATTCAACAGAATAGTTTGATGCTGTTTGGGATCCTAAAATTGTAGTATTCCATTGAGTTGTATCAAATAAAGCCGTATGAACAGTTACATCTGTATTTGTATCATCTTCACATAAAGTTAGAGGAGTTATTGCTGTATCTGTTAATTGTGTAGCTGTTGGTGTTTGTATAACACTTAATGTAATATCATAATCTTGTGATGGACAAGGATCAGAACCAGAAGGAGCGTTAATTGCTCTAACTTTTATAGTTTGTGAAGTCGATGTAAATGGATTAGGCAATGATGATACTCCAGTAACAGAAGCCCCAAATTCATCTACATAATCAAATTCTAAAACAAAATCTGTATTTATAGGTGTTGGATTATCTGATAAGATATAAGTATTCCAATTGGAAGTATCAAATTCTGATGTATGATTTGTTGTATCTGTTTCACACATTACAATACCATCTGTAGGAGGTTTTACTAAAGGAATTTCTTTAACTATTAAATTAAAAGTAACCTCATCTGAAGGACAAGAATTTGTTGTATCTGTAATTTGAGTAATAAAAGCAGTTACAGTTACAGATTGCACATTAAAAGTTGCAGGCAATGGGCTTTCAAAATTTTGAGCAACTCCACTTACATATATTTGTGTAACAGGATTACCATCTACATCAATAGCAGAATAATGTATAGTGTAATTAGCTGGATTTTGATTATTTAATAACTTATCTTCTAATAGTGTTCCAAAAAATGGAGCTGTCTCAATAGGAGATCCATTTTCACATTGTTTTAGATTCAATGTTGGTGTAGAAATTGTAGGTTTTGAAACTACATTTAGGTTAAAATCTAAAACTACAGGGCAAGCAGTTGGATCAGATGGTTTTGTTACAGTAACCTGAACCTGTTTGCTAGATGTTGAATATGCTGTATTTGTGTTATCAATTACTAAACCAGATACAAACTCAACCCAATCAAATTGCAAACCTGTGGAACCATTTGCAATATAATTATCTATTGCAACTAAATCAAATTCAGCATCACCAGAACCTGTACTAGATTCGCATAATGTTATTAAAGGTGATGGTTCAATTGGTGGTGTAGCTGAAGGATCACCTGCATTAGGATTTAAAACTATTGGCGCATCAGTAATTGTAATTATTTGATCTATAGTGTTATCAGGACAACCAGCATGGTAAGTAATTACAAATACCCCTGTATTATCAGTATTACCATTTAATAAACTTTCCGATAAATTTGGTACACCGTATAAAGAGTGTGTAGGGTCACTTGCTAGAGGATTTGCCCAAACACCACCGTTACTTATTGTATAATAATAATTTTCATCTTCAGAAGCAGGAACTGGATATACATTTTGAGGTATTGGATTTGTGTCACTTGCACAAAAATTATAAGGATTATTAGGGTCTGAATCATCATCTATATATTCAAAACTAGCATTATTAACGGCAATAACACTTATTGTATCTGAATATGGAGGACAAGATGCATATATTAATGTACAAGTATAAGTGTAATTTTCACCAGGAGTAATAGTAGTATGATCTATAAAAAAAGTTGTATTACCATCACCTGTTGTAATATTATCAGTTTGTAAAATTGTATATGGGTTTCCGAATGATTCAACTCCCCATTCTAAAGTATAAGGAAGTGTTGGATCAGAATCTACAACATTTGCTGTTAGAGTATAATCATCATTCCCACAAAGAAATACAGTATCTTTTATAGCTGTTTCAATTTCACTAGGGTCAATATTACCTGCATCATCAATAAATTGACTTTCTACTATATGCATTTGAATTGGATCTGTTAAATCAAAACTTACATTTTTAGTTCCATAAACAGCACCTCCACTACAATATTCAATATATTTTACTACAGCAGTATATGTAATCCCACCAGTTGGTATAGAAGTTGAAGCTACTTCTAATACTAAATCACTAGTAACAAAAGTCCCTGTATGTGTAGTATCATCCCAATTTAAATACCATCCAAATTCTGGAGCGATACCAAGAACACCATCTGGAATAAAACGGTAAGATTTTGGTTCAATAACACCTACATTACCATCAAAATTACTATCATAAAAACCATCATTCAAATCTAAAATTTGGATTGGCTCTTCAAAATTATCTAAACCAGGTACTGCAATACCTTTTGTTTGATTTTTATTTTGTAAACCAAACGCCTGTAAACCAGGTATATTACTACCGGCATTATACCAAGTCTTACAATATGGTTTATCTTGAATATGAAATTCTATAATATTTGTTGTTTCATAAAAAACCATTTGATGAGTAGCATATCCAACAGTATTATCACAGCTATACATTGGCATATGATGTATCCCCAAAGTAAAAAATCTTTCTCCTGGAACACCTGTAATTGCCCAAAATTGATAAGAATCCCATAAAATACTAGGTTGATTAGGATCAGTATCATGCATTTGTAAAATTGCATCTTTATTATCTCCACAATTAGCATTTGGTTGAATTTTACCCATAGCATTTAAATTCCAATCTGAATAACCTGAATAAGCTGTACCAGAACTACGAGGATCTGCTGCAAAACTTACAATTGAATTTGTTGATGTTTGAAATCTATCTCTAGGTTCTCCAAAATAACAAAATTCAAAACCTATTGAGTTAAGAGAATTTACCGATTCCCATCTATCATCACCAGAAAGTCCAATAAGACTACCAGGTATTCCTAATTCTGATGGAGTCCAGTATTGATTACCAGATGGCTTTGGTGGCAAATATCCTTTTGGATTATAATCAACTTTTTCAATTCTATAAGATTCTGTACTACCTAAATCATCAACAAATGATGCTTTAACTCTTGCTGTAGCTGTACCACAACCTAAATAAATATTACCTGCTAAATATTCACTTGTATAATCATTTGTACCTGGATCAAATGTCATAACAACAGGTTTTGTACCAGATGGATTTTGAGAATATATAAAATTCGCTAATAAAATAAAAATTAAAAGAATAAGAGGTTTTTTCATAATAAGCTAATAATAGTGTTTTGAATTGCGCAATTTAATAAAAAAAACATGTTTTTTAACTATTTAAGCTGTTAATTTATAAGTAATTCCTTATTTTTTATTGATTTTATTATTAAAAATAATAATAATAATTACATTTTAAAATTATTCACTTTAGTTTTTAATCTTAAAAATGTTTTTTAAATTAATAATCAATCAATTTAAAAGTCAATTTTGTAATTTAGCATTTTAATTTTTTAATCATGAAAAAACAACTTTCAAATAGAATAAATAAACTACCTATTTCTCAAACTCTAGCTATGGCAGCAAAAGCAAGAGAATTAAAAAAACAAGGTAAAGATATAATTAGTTTAAGCTTAGGAGAGCCAGATTTTAACACACCAGATTTCATAAAAGATGCCGCCATTAAAGCTATAGATGATAACTATAATTGGTACACGCCAGTAAATGGATATTTATCTTTAAGAGAAGCTGTTTCAAGAAAATTTAAACGTGATAATTTATTAAACTATACGCCTGAGCAAATAGTTGTTTCTACAGGAGCAAAGCAGGCTTTATCTAATATCGTAATGGTTTTGGTAAATCCTGGAGACGAAGTTCTTCTACCTGCTCCGTATTGGGTAAGTTATGAAGCAATGGTCAATCTTGCTGAAGGTGTTTCTATACCAATTGAAACAAGTATAAAAACTGATTTTAAAATTACACCTGAGCAATTAGAAAAATCAATTACTCCTAAAACTAAATTAATATTTTTTAATTCTCCTAACAATCCAAGCGGATCAGTTTACAGCGAAAAAGAATATAGAGCTTTAGCTGATGTTTTAGTAAAATATCCTAATATATATATTATATCAGATGAAATATATGAACATATATTATTTGAAGGTACCAATTTTAGCTTTGCTCGTTTTAATGACATGTATGATAGAACTATTACAGTTAATGGAGTATCAAAATCTTTTGCAATGACTGGTTGGCGTGTTGGGTATATTGGTGCTCCAGAATGGATTGCTAAAGCCTGTACTAAAATGCAAGGTCAAATAACATCTGGAACAAATTGTATCGCGCAAATGGCTACTATTGCTGCTTTAGACGCTCCAGTTAGTAAGATTAAATTTATGGTTGATGAATTTAAAATAAGACGTGATTTAATTTTAGATTTATTGGCTGATATTAAAGGTTTTACACTAAACAAACCAGAAGGTGCTTTTTATGTTTTTCCAGATATTTCTTACTATTTTGGAAAAACAATTTCGGGAATTAAAATTAATAATGCTTCAGATTTTTCTATGTTAATATTAGAAAAAGCTAATGTTGCTACCGTAACTGGTGATGCTTTTGGACAGTCAAATTGTATTAGAATTTCTTATGCAACATCTCAAGAGTTATTAATTGAAGCCATGAGAAGAGTTAAAGAATTACTAAATTAAAAAATGAGCTTTAAAAATTTTAAATAATCATTAAAGTATAGATTTAAAACAATTATTAAAATATGAGTTATAAAATAAAATTTCATACAAAATGGTCAGATTTTGATGCTAACAAACATATGCGTCATACAGCTTATAATGATTATGCTGCCGAATCTCGTTTAAGATTTTTAAAAGAAAACGGCTTTGGTGTTGATGTAATGGTGAAAAATAATATTGGTCCTATATTATTTTCTGATACAATTATCTATAGAAGGGAAATTTTATTAGGGGAAGATATTGAAATAGAGATATTTTTAGAAGCATCATCTAAACAAGGAGAGAGATTTAAAATAATGCATCATATTTATAGAGAAGATGGAGTCCTTGCCGCTACAATTTCTGCTTATCTTGCTTGGATAGATTCATCTAAAAGAAAATTAACAAAACCACCTGTTTCTTTTTTAAATACTATTGAACATATTGAAAAATTACCAAATTTTGAAGAAATAACTTTAAAGTAAAGGGTACTCATTAAATATAAGTAAACACATATTACTAAATGAAAAACAGAAAGATTATATATACTATTTTAACAGCAATTATTGCTGTATTTTTATACTTGACTAATGATAAAAAGCAAGTGCAACATAACAATAATTCCAAAGATAATGATGGAGTTATTGATGTGGTTTTAGATAATAATTTTAATTATTTACCAACTTCAACTACAAATCAGATAATAAGGCATAAATATTACACTTTATCATATAATGAAAAATACGAACAAGCAGAATGGGTTGCTTATGAATTAACACCAAATCATATAAAAAGAATTGATAGAAAAAGGCCTTATTTTATTTATGATAAGCAGGTTAAAACTAAATCTGCTAATTATCGTAATTATAAAAAATCTGGTTATGACAAAGGACATTTAGTACCAGCTGGAGATATGAAATTTTCTGGAGATGCTTTTAATGATACTTTTTATACTTCAAATATTTCGCCTCAAAATCATCAATTTAATGCTGGTGTTTGGAATAGATTAGAGCAAAAAACTAGATATTGGACACAGAAATACGGCAATTTATATATAATTACTGGTGGTATTTTAAAACAGGGTTTAAAAACAATTGGAGATGAGCATGTAGCTGTTCCTAATCAGTTTTATAAAATAATTTTAGATTATGATAAACAACATCCAAAAGCTATTGCTTTTTTAATGTCAAATAATGATTCTAATAAACCTTTATATAAGTTTGTTACATCAATTGATAATATAGAAAAGCTAACAGGAATAAATTTTTTCTCTGCTTTACCTGACAATATAGAGAAATCTTTAGAAGCAAAAAGTGACTATAAAGGATGGAGTTTTAGATAGTTATTTATTAAAAATTAAAGCCATAATACTATCCATATTATACCATAAATAAATTATAAAAAATAAAAGAAGGACTAATAAAAGTCCTCTTTTATTATTTGTCTTTTTACGTTTATTTAGACGTTTAAATTCCATTATTCAACAGTAACTGATTTTGCTAAATTTCTTGGTTGATCTACATTTTTATCAAGCATTACAGCTATATGGTAAGATAATAATTGTAATGGTATTGTAGTTAATAAAGGTGTAAAAACCTCTTCTGTTTCTGGTATTTCAATAACATGATCTGCTATTTCTTTAACTGTAGTATCACCTTCTGTCACTATAGCAATAATTTTACCTTCACGGGCTTTTATTTCTTGAATATTACTTACTACTTTATCATAATGACCTTTTTTAGTAGCAATAACTACAATTGGCATATTTTCATCAATTAGAGCAATAGGACCATGTTTCATTTCTGCAGCTGGATAACCTTCTGCATGAATATATGATATTTCTTTAAGTTTTAAAGCTCCTTCTAAAGCTACAGGAAAATTAAAACCTCTACCTAAGTATAAAAAGTTTTTAGCATCTTTATAAATACTTGCTATATATTTAACTTTATCATTTATATTTAATAGTGCTTCAACTTTTTCAGGAATTAATTCCATTTGATGCAAGTATGATTGATAAACTGTTTTAGAAATATTTCCTTTAGCTAATCCTAACTTTAAAGCAATTAATGATAAAACTGTAATTTGTGTTGTAAATGCTTTTGTTGATGCAACTCCAATTTCGGGGCCAGCATGTGTATATGCGCCAGCATCTGCTTCTCTAGCAATAGATGATCCTACTACATTACATACTCCAAATACAAAGGCTCCTTTTTCTTTAGCCATTTTAATTGCTGCTAAAGTATCAGCAGTTTCACCAGATTGTGAAATAGCAATTACAATATCTTTACTAGTTATAATTGGATTTCTATATCTAAATTCCGAACCATATTCAACCTCAACAGGTATACGAGCAATATCTTCAAATAAATATTCTGCAACTAAACCAGCATGCCAAGAAGTACCACATGCAACAATAATAATTCTTTCTGCATTTAGGAATTTTTGCATGTTATCATCTACGCCTGCCATCCTAATAATGCCTTCATTTGCAAGAAGTCTACCTCTATATGTATCTATAATCGCCTTAGGTTGTTCGTATATTTCTTTTAACATAAAATGATCATAACCACCTTTTTCTATCTGATCTAAATTTAGTTGTAACTGTAATATGTTATTATCTACTAAAGTATCATCTTTAATTTTTCTTACACTTACATCTCTACCTACTTTTATTACAGCTAATTCTTCATCTTCAAGATAAATTGCATCTTTTGTATATTCAATAAATGGAGATGCATCAGATGCAATAAAAAATTCCTTATTGTCTTCACCAATACCAATTGCTATTGGGCTTCCTAATTTTGCAACAACAAATTCATCTGGTTTTTGCTTGTCAAATACAACAATAGCATAAGCACCAACTACCTGATTAAGTGCAATTTGAACTGCTTTTCCTAATTTTACACCTTCTTGTTTTTTTACTTCTTCAATTAAGTTTATTAAAACTTCTGTATCTGTATCACTTTTAAAAGTATAACCTCTATTAATTAATTCTTTTTTAATAGTGTCATAATTTTCTATAATCCCATTGTGTATTATTACTAAGTTTTCAGATTCAGAAAAATGTGGATGAGAATTAACATCATTTGGAACACCATGAGTTGCCCAACGAGTATGCCCAAAACCAATTTTACCAGTTTTAGTAATATCCTTATTAATTTTATCTTCAAGAACAGAGACTTTACCTTTTGTTTTAGTCATTTTAATACTTTCCCCATCGTAAAGTATTAAACCTGCACTATCATAACCTCTATATTCTAATCTTTTTAATCCATTAATAATTATAGGATAAGCATCTCTAAAACCTATATAACCTGTAATTCCACACATAACAATTTAATTATTTAATTCAGTATAATAAATTTCTAATTTAACCCTTTTATCATAATCAGTATCAGATTCAATAAAATTATTTCCATACAAAACAACTCCTTGAGGATTCCAACTATAATCTTTTACAATTGTATCTTGTGGTGAAACAGGAGAGTCTAACACATTATATACTTTTAAACCTAATTTTGAAGGAGTTTTAAAATCCTCTTTTTTTAAGATTTCTGAAATATAATCAGTTATATTGACTTTGTACTTTGTAGGGTTTTTAGATTCAGAATCATCTACTTGTAGAAAACCATTAAAAAAATCACCTTGAGTAATTGCATCTAAAACTTGAACATTTTCATTAATATCATTAATTTCATCTGGATCTAATTTATATAATAATAATCTATTTGGAACATTATTATTATTTTCATTATCAATATTGAACGTTAAACTTGCTTCATTAATTAACCAATTTTTAGCTCTTAATTCATCTAAATCTACTCCATTAAATAAATCTAAAATAGCAATAGAACCGGCAGCACCTTGCACATATAATTTTTGTTCTCCTTCTACTGTATTTGGAGAAGTGATTTGTGTTAATCCAAGAGCACTTGAGTAATCTCTCTCAAAATGATTAGTTTTAATACCAATCAATGGGAAAGTTAATGTTTTTTTTGTTCTAACAGAAATTGTTACTTGTAGATCAGTATAATCATCATCATCATTTAAATGAACTCCTTCTGTTTCTCCTTCATCTACATAATCTCCATCATTATTTAAATCAACAGGTTCTACTTCATCAGCAACTTTATCTTCAAGGTTAGTATAATATAAATTTATTTTTGCTAATGAGAAATCAAGCATCATTACTGATCCATCTGTTCCTTCAGCATCTATTACAATTCCTTTAAAATGATTTAAAAAATCAGTTCTGTCTTCAAGAAATACACGTTGATCTTCATTTGTAAAATTATCTTCAAAAAATGTTTTATTTAATTTAAATCTAATAAAAGGTTTAGCTTCTGTATATTTTATAGTATCTTGAACTTGTATTTCTTCAAAATTATAAGAGCTACTTAATAATGTTCTATCAAAATATTCTACAGTATCATTTTCAATAGGTTTAAAATCGGTAAGTGGATATAATACATCACTGGTAATATTGTACACTTTATCTGAGTAATATTTATTTGATTGTGAAGGATCACTTGGATCTAAACTATTTAAATAAGTGTCTAACCTAGAAACTTTAATTTTATAAATAATATCTTTATCTCCATAAATATTATTTAATTCAAATTTAGGTATTGTATCTGTATCTTTTCTAATACTTTTAGAATCATAAGGAATTTCCAGATAAACAGCATCAAGATTGAAAGATTCTCCCCATTCTATATTTGATGGCGGAATTATTTGAGCTACCACTTGAGATTTAAGCATTCCAAAATCTTCATTATCCATTATTCCTAATGGCATTCTCAATGAAGTAACACCAGAAGTATTAATATTATCAACTCTAGATTTTTCTAGATTTTTAGTATAAGATAGTATTTCTATTGATTGCTTTTTAGTGTTAAAAACACCATTGTTAACTAATTCTCCACCAACATTTTCAAAGTCAGTTTCACAAGCAATTATGCTTATTATTAAAATTGAGATAATAGTAATATATTTAAAAATTGTATAAATTTTTGTTGTAATCATAATATAATAATAAAAATAAGGTGTTATTCTTTAGTTTCTATAACTTGGTTTTGGTAAAACTCTATGTATGCTTCTGCAAATTCCTCTTCAGATTGATATTCTAAAATTGGTTTGTCTAAAGAAGATAAATGTTCATCTAAACCTTCAGGTAATTCTTCACATGCTTTAATTACAGCATCTGCAGTACTTGCAGCTAATTTTTGTAAATTAGAATATGTAGGTTTTTCAATAACTGACACTTTATCTTTATCAATACCATCAAAAGCTATTTTATTGATTAAATCAGGATTTATTTCACCTTCAAAAGGTTCATTATAAACAGAAACTACAATTTTACTATCTGTAAAAAGCGAATCATTTTTAAAATATTCTTTTAAATATAATGGTACCAGAGCAGCCATCCAACCTTGAATATGAATAATATCTGGTGACCAATTTAATTTCTTAACTGTTTCAATAACTCCTTTAGCAAAGAAAATTGCACGTTCATCATTATCCTCAAAAAGATTATTATCTTCATCAGTAAAAACAGCTTTTCTTTTAAAATACTCATCATTATCAATAAAATAAACTTGCATACGCTCTTTTGGTATTGATGCAACTTTTATAATTAAAGGCATATCAATATCGTTAATTATTAAATTAACTCCAGACAAACGAATTACTTCATGTAATTGATGTCTACGCTCATTAATAATACCGTAGCGAGGCATAAAAACTCTAATTTGAGTTCCTTTTTGATTCATTTTTTTTGCTACCTGAAAACTCATTCTTGAAGTATTAGTTTCAGGTAAGTAAGGCATCATTTCTGATGATATATATAAAATTTTTGTTTCTTTCATCTGCTTATTTTTTGTGTTTTAGAATAAACACATTTTTCTTTAAATTAAAACATTCTTAAAATAAAGAATGATGTTAGTTTTTATTTAAACCAATCATAATAAAATTATAAATAGCTGTTAAATGCAAAAGTACGAAATTTTGTATTAATTTCATCTTAAATTAGTAAGTTTGCAACCTTTTAACTACTAATTAACATTTGTAATGAAAGTATTTAAAACCATTTTATCTTTACAAGAAGAAGTAAAGAACTTAAATAGTAAAAAAATTATTGGATTTATTCCAACAATGGGTGCTTTGCACAAAGGTCATTTATCGCTTATTAAACAAGCAAAAGAACAAACTGACTTTGTTGTAGTAAGTATTTTTGTAAATCCAACTCAATTTGATAATAAAGCTGATTTAGATAATTATCCTATAACCTTAGATAATGATGTAAAACTTTTAGAAAAAATTGAATGTGATGCCGTATTTATTCCTTCTGTGAAAGAAATATATTCAAATAGTATTAGCTCACAACATTTTAATTTTGGAGGTATTGAACATGAAATGGAAGGTGAATTTAGGGATGGCCATTTTGATGGTGTTGCCACTATTGTAAAACGTTTGTTTGAAATAGTACAACCTAATAAAGCTTTTTTTGGTGAAAAGGATTTTCAACAACTACAAATTATAAAAAAATTAGTTGAAATAGAAAAAATGCCAATTGAAATTGTTGGTTGTAAAATCTTTAGAGAAGAAGATGGTTTAGCGATGAGCTCACGCAATACAAGGTTATCACCAAAAATGAGAGAAGCTGCGCCTTTTATATATAAAACAATAAAGCTTGCAAAGAAAAAATTTAAAAAAAGAAATGCTCATGTTGTTACCAAATGGGTAGAAAATCAATTTAAAAATCATCCTTTATTAAAGTTAGAATATTTTGTTATTGCAAATGAGCAAAATTTAAAAACTCTCAATGAACATAAAGTAAGAAATGATGATAGAAAAATAACAAGAAAAAACAAAGAGTATCGTGCGTTTTTAGCTGTATTTGCAGGTGATATTAGATTAATTGATAATATTAAGATATAGTTATTTAATATAAATTTGTTTAAATGGTATTATATTTGAAGATAAATAAACAAACGTATTAACTAATAAACAAAAAAAACTAATTTTGTAACATGCAAGTAACCGTAGTAAAATCTAAAATACACAGAGTAAAAGTAACAGGAGCCGATTTGAATTATATTGGTAGTATAACTATTGATGAAGATTTAATGGATGCTGCAAATATAATTGAAGGCGAAAAAGTTCTAATTGTAAATAATGATAATGGTGAGCGTTTAGAAACTTATGTAATTCCTGGACCTAGAAAAAGTGGCGAAATAACTCTTAATGGAGCTGCAGCAAGAAAAGTTGCTGTTGGTGACACGTTGATATTAATTACTTTTGCTATTTTAGAGTTTGAAGAAGCTAAAAAATTTAAACCTTCTTTAGTTTTTCCAAATGATGATAATTTATTAAACTAATTCATTTGAATAAAAAAATTAAAAAAGCGTTATTTATTACACTTCCAATTTTATTGGGAGTTTTTTTGATTTGGAGATATATTAGTGGATTTTCTGATGAACAGTTAAATCAAATTCTTTATAATTTAAAAAATGCTAATTATTGGTGGATATTACTTTCGCTATTTTTTGGAATATTAAGTCATTTATCACGTGCTTATCGCTGGCATTTTATGTTAGAGCCTTTAGGTTATAAACCAAGATATACCAATAGTATTATGGCTGTTTTATTGGCATACTTGTTAAATTTAGTAGTACCAAGATCTGGTGAAGTTGCTAGAGCTGCCACCTTAGCCAAATATGAAGATGTTCCTTTTGAAAAAGGTTTTGGAACTATTGTAGCTGAAAGAATTTCTGATGTAATTATGCTTTTAATTATTTTAGGAATTGTCTTTTTTTATCAAACAGATTTAATTTTAGGTTATTTTTCGGGTGTTGATCCAACACGAAAAATAGTGATCTTAATAATTTTAGCAATAATAAGTTTTATTGGTTTTAAATTGATTAAAAAATCTACAAATCCATTTGTAATTAAAGTAAAAACTTTTTTTAATGGCTTAGTTGAAGGTGTTGTGAGTATTTTTAAAATGAAAAAAAAATGGGCTTTTATTTTTCATACCGTATTTATTTGGCTTATGTATATTGCTATGTTTTGGGCAGTTACTTTTACCATACCCGAAACTTCAAACCTTTCTTTTGAAGCAATTTTGGTTGGATTTATTGCAGGTGCTATTGCCATGTCTATTACTAATGGAGGTTTTGGTGCATACCCTGTTTTTGTAGCCTCTGCTTTTACTTTATATGGAATAAACAAAGAAGCAGGTGCTAGTTTTGGATTGCTTATGTGGACTTCGCAAACTATTATGGTTCTTACTTTTGGAGGTTTATCATTACTGTTTCTGCCAATTTATAATCGTGATAAAAATTAGGTTATTTATTTTAATCTAAAAGCTTTACTTTTACTAAAATTAACTAACTAGTTTTATTATTATGTCCTTTTTACAATTAATAGATGATTCAGAAAATAGTATTTTAAATGCTAAGCAAATTGTTGATTGGAAAAAGAATAATAATTCGTATAATTTTACAAACCTACCAAAAACAGTAATTTTAATTAATTCAATAAATTATATTTCTAGAATTAATAAGCTTTTCACTAAAAAAATAAAAGGTTTATCAGCTACTATTTATAAACTTAATACTGATTTTTTACTTTGTACTAAATTCGGAAACGGATCACCATCAGTAATTGCAATTATGGAGGAATTACAACAATTAGGTGTAGAAAAATTTATCTTTATTGGTTTTGCTGGTAGAATAACTGAAAATTTAAAAGAAGGAACTGTAAATATTATTAATAAAGCATTTTCATTAGTAGGAACAAGCTACCATTATTATAATGAACAAGAAATTAATATAACTAATAAGCTTATTGATAAATATATAAAATTGTTTAACTTAAAAACAAATACCATTTTATCTACCGATGCTCCTTATAGAGAATTGCCTAGTCAATTATTATATTTTAGTGATAAAGGTGTAGCGTTAATTGATATGGAAATTGCTAGTATTTTAGCTTTCTCAAAAAGTAAAAAAATTGACTGTGTTTGCTTTTCAATTGCCGCTGATAGTTTGACTGATAATACTTGGCAAGCACCAAATATTAACTTTAATAAAATTATTAATAAAATTATTAAAACCATTATAGCATAATATGGATTTAGTATCAGTTATTATACCTTTCTATAATGAAGAAAAACAGCTTGAAAAAGCTATTTTATCTGTTATTAACCAATCGTATAAAAACATTGAACTTGTTTTAATTAATGATGGATCAACAAAAAATTCACATCAGTATGTAATAAATTTTATTGCAAAATTTAATAATTGTAAGCTTATTTCAATAACAAATTCAGGACCTGGAATTGCTAGAAATATTGGGGTCTCTAATGCAAATGGAAAGTACATTGCTTTTTTAGATTCTGATGACATTTATGTTGAAAATGCCATTGAATTATTAGTAAATAAAATCAAAAAAACAGATAGTGATTTGGTTGTTGGAATGCATAAAATGATTGATTTTGAAGGTGAAGAAATTAATAGCCCTACACATTTAAGTAATAAAGAAATCACTAAAAACAAAGCTATTAATCTATTGTTAGAAAACAAATTAATACCAACTTCTTGGGGAAAATTATACAAACTAGATTTAGCTAAAAAATGTGAATTCCCTAATTTATTTTGGAAAGAAGACGATGTTTTTATGTTACAGTACATAAATTTATGTAATTCAATTTCATTTGTAAATTACATAGTTTTACTTAATTATTGTAGACCAAACTCATTAACAAGACAAATTATTTCAAAAAAAATGATTACTGATATTTCAAAATCATATCAATTACAACAACAATATTTAACCACTTTTGAGCAAGAAAAAATAATATTTAAATCTAAAATAAATACGTATTTAAACTTGTTATTAATCTTACTTATAGACTGGCAAGTAATTCCTGAAAACAAAAAAGAGATAAAAATTATATTTATTGAAAAGATAAAAGTGTTGAATAAACAAGCAATAAAGTTTAATCTTTCTATTAAAAAAAGAATAGTTTTATTCTTAATGAATTCAATTAGTGTTTTTGGTATTAAGCCTGTATTTTTTATTTTAAAACTAACTAAAAAGAATCAAATAATAACCTTAAAAAGAATAAAAAAATAGGCGCCAAGAAAACACATATTCAAAGATTTTCATCAAATTTATTTTGGTTGGTTTCCTTACAAGGATTGGGATATCTGTTTTCTTTTTTAAGTATTCCTTTACTAATTAAAAAATTTGGTTACGACTATTCGGGTATTATTTTCACTACACAATCAATCGTTTTTGCTATTGCTGTTTTAAGTAATTATAGCCTTTCGTTTTATATACCTACTAAATCAAAAGTTATTAGTGATAGCATAGATGCTTTTAAACATTATTGGACAATAAGTGTTAGTATTAGATTGTTTTTATCTATTTTTTTTGGTGTAATTTCAATATTTATATGTTATTTTTTTATTCCTGAATTTTTTCAATTTTGGCTTTTGTCACTTCCCATTTTAATAAGTAAAATTATTAGTCCAAATTTATTTTATAACGCAGTAGAACACAATAAAAATATATTATTTATTGGTTTTATTAGTAAACTGCTATATTTAATATTTATCTATTTTAGTACTAATTATATGTATATTAATTTTTCTTTTGCAATTTCTGAATTAATTGCAACTATCTTAATTATAAATACTGACAAGCGCTTTAAAATAACAAAAATTGCAGCATTTAAAGAAGTGTTACTATTTATAAAACAGACATGTAGCTTGTTTTTAGTCAATTTTGTTTCTTTAATTAAACCTGCTTCTATTTTACCAATAATTACATTAATTTTTGGAAGTTCCTATGCTACAATTTACACATTAGCCGATAAATTTATTAATATTATCAGAACAGTTTCTGGTGCTAGTTACACAAGTTTTTATCCTATTTTTAATAAAGAAAAAATTGGTAATCAAATAATAAATTATAAAACAGTATTGACATTATTTTTATTTTCTATTGTAATTGTAATTTTTGTTTGGTTTATAGCTCCTTATTTAATCTATAGTATTAATAATTTTAAATTTAATGATGAGGCAAGTAAAATACTTCAAATTTTATCTTTATCAATACCTGTATTCTTTATGATAATTCCTTTTTTTAGTTTGTTATTAGAAAACAAAAAATGGAATGAAATTTTACTTTTTGCCTTAATACAAATTGGAGTATTATTTTCGTATTATTTTTTCTATCATAGTAATATTACCAATATTGCTATTGGTTTTGTACTATCAGAATATAGTATGCTTTTTTGTTATTTACTATATACAAATATTAAAAAAACTACTTTTTAGTAGCTGTTAAAATATAATAATCTCCCATTCCTTTTAAAAATGGAATTTTATTAGATATGGTGTCAAAACTGCTAAGAATTTTAAACAAAAAAGGATGGTTTTTAGGAAAATCAACTCTATTTCCAGTTGGTGCTAAAAAACAGATGTTTTCAACTTTAAAATCATGAAAATTAGTTGATAATAATTTTTTAATACTACTTGCTTTATGGTAATAAGTATGTACTTTTTCGCCTTCAATATTTGCTAATACTCCATTTTTCTTTAACCTTCTAAAAGCAGATTTATCGCCTTTAAATATTTTTAAAAATTCCCATAAACAAATTTTAGGCATAATAACTAAGGTTAATTTTCCATTAGTTTCTAGTAGGTTATAAGCTGAATTAAAAACCGATTTTAATTCCGTTTCTGAACTACAATTTAAACCGCCAAAATTTGAAAAAATATGATGGTACTTTTGAGGTTTGAGTTTATCTAAATCTAAATATGATAATAACTCACAAGAAAGGTTTGTAAGATTATCGGTTTCAATTTTCGAAGTAACATAATCAATCATACCACTTGCAATATCTGTAGCATGAACATGATATCCTTTTTTAGCTAAGTAAACAGCGTCAATACCAGAACCGCAATTTATTTCTAAAATTTTAGATTTTGGTAAGGTGTGTTTTTTAAGATGTTTTCTAACACGATAACGCATCCAGCTTATTAAACTAGAAGTTTTATCTAATTCTTCATAATGATGAGAAATTTTTGAAAAACCTTTATCTATAAATTCTTTATTTCCCATTATTAATTGTTATTATTCTCCATTTTAGCTAAAGCTAATTTATCAAAAAAGGAACTTGGAATATAATAAGCAAGTAAACCAATTGCTCGTAAATTATTAAATATTTGTCCTTTTTTAAGATAGGATAAACCTTGTGTTTTTCTAAACTCTTTGTGAGTATATCGTTGTAATTTTTTATAATATTCACCATTAAAAGTACCTTTAAATAGCATGGCTAAATCATCACTGTCTTTCCAGTTTCTTTTACCTTTAAATTGATTTTTTACCATTTCATAAAAAGGTGTTTCTGGTAAAGGATACGATACAGAAACACCAATATTATCGGGTTTTAATCGTTTTATTAAAGCAATTGTTTTATTAATATCTTCTTTGGTTTCACCTAAATAACCATATTGAATAAAAAAGGCGACTTTTACTTTCTTACCCTGTAATAATTTGGTTGCTTTTTCAATTTGAGCTATGGTTGTTCCTTTATCCATAGCATCTAATATTTTTTGCGAACCACTTTCTGCTCCAATCCATACTTCTTCTAAACCACTTTCAACCAAAGCATCAATAGTGTCTTCTTTTAACAGTAAATCTGCTCTACTTTGAATGTAGTAATTAATATTTAACACTTCTTTTTTAAGTAAATTTCTAAATTCTTGAACCCAATTTGGTTTTAATCCAAAAATATCATCACACATCCAAAAACGATTTACTTGATGATTATCCGATAAATATTTAACCATTTCAACCACACGTTCTGGGGAATGAGAATTGTAACGCTGACCATAAATTGGCTTTGCACACCAATTACAATGAAACGGACAGCCACGAGTTGTTGCTAAATTTAAAGTAAAAGGCTGTTTGCTATTTTTCCAAACTTCTTTATAGCTATTTACATCAACTAAATCCCAAGCTGGAAAAGGCAATTCGTCTAAAGAATTTAAAACTTTTCGTGGTTTAGTTTTTATAATATTTGAATTTTTATCATTAAAAAAAATACCTTTAATTTCTTTTAAAGTATCATTTTTAATATTTGATTTTTCTTTTTTAATATAATCTACCAACTCTAAAAGAGTGTTTTCAGCTTCACCATAAATAATAAAATCTGCTCCTTTTTCTAAATACTTTTCTGCATGATCTGTTGAATCGGAACTTGAAATAATTACAGTGCAATTTTGTTCTTTTCCATACTCAATCATTTTAAAACAAGCTTCACGCATGTTGGTTAAGCACATTTTTGTTAGATAATTAAATCCGTCATCATAAATAATTAAAAATTGCGGATTTTCCTCTTTTAATATAGAAATTATTTGCTCAGGAGTATCTTTTAAACCAACATCAAACAGCGAAACATCATAATTATTTTCTCTTAAAACACTAGCTGCATATATTGTACCTAATGGTAAAAATGGTGTTTGGTTTTGCCATTGTTTGGCATCCATTTTATAAAAATAAGAATGTGTAAATAATACTTTTGTCTTCATTGATTAAGATTCTAATGAAATATTAAAATTATGCTTTATATTAAACTCTTCAATACGTTTGTTTAATTTTTCTAACACCACTATTTGATGATTGCTTGGATGATGTTTTGAAGTATTTTTATCTCCTTTAAAAGCAATTTCAAATTCCTTTTTATTTAATAATTTAAACTTTTTTTGCTGATGCTTTTGTGTGATTTCCATGAATTTTTTTTCTAAAAAATCACCAATAAATCCATTAAATATGAACTCTAAAAATCGTTTTGTTAATTTTGGTTTAATAATATCACCTCCTTTATCCTGATTAAAATTAGGAAAAATATCCAAAATCCAATTATTATGATTTAGTATTTTATTATAAACTCCTTTACCATTCATTGCCATTAAAGTAACAAACTCAGTAGCTGTAAATCTATTTTTCTGAGCTATTTCAAGAGCATCATCACTCATAAAATAATTTACACAAAAATATTTTTTAGAATTTAATAAAAACACTTTTTTATAAGCTATTAATGTTGTTCTAGCAAACCATAATCTATTAGGTTTTGTAATGATAAAAAAATCAATATCATCATCGTGAGCAAAATATCCTTTTGATAAAGAACCTGAAATAAAAACACCTCTAACATAAGGAAACTGACTTATTAACCTTGAAACTTTTTTTGCTTTATTATTAATTTTTGCAGCTTGTTCATTTCCCTTTACTCTACGCTCAATCAATTCATTATCGTCTAAAATACTATAAAAATTAGTCTTAAAAAAAATGAATTTGTCCTTAGTTAATTCATTTAAAGATTGCTTGATTTCATCCAATGAAAATTGACTAAATGAGGCTATTTCATCGATGGTTAATGGGTAATTAAACACATCAAAATACAACAATGTTTTTAGTACATCGTTCTTACATTTAATAAAATTATCTATCATCATTATTGACAAAAATAAGTAACTATTATTAAAAAAACCTTACAATAAAATGATATTTATATAATTAGTCTAAAAAGTGTAAATACAAGCGTTTTTTACATAAAGAAAAACACTAAACTTTCTTTTTATATTTGGTTACGTTTACGGTATAAGTGGCAACAACATCATCTTCAATTTTTAAATGTACATCATAAAAACCTTTATGCTTGAATTTATTTTTAAATGTTATGATTCCTTTTTCTTCTCTAAGATTGTATATATCAAAAGACTGTTCCGTATTTCCCAAGTAATAAACTAACGAAACTCTTCTTTTAGAAATATTTCTTAAAGCTTTAAACTTAAAACTGACTTCTTCGTTCTGTAATACTTTAATATTCATTTTAGATGGAGTTAATGGAATAATTTTATATTTAAAAGTTTCTCCATAAACAAGAGGCGATTCAATAAATGTTATATTGGTTGTTTTGGTATTAAGCAACCATTTTTTATGTATCGGAAAATGGTTTTTAGAAAATAATATTGGATTTATTAAAAAATAACCATCATTATAATCATTTACAAAGGTGTAGTTTTCATTCATATAACCACTTGACCATGTAGCATCGCATAAATACCATTTATTATTTAATTTTACTGCATTCCAAGAATGATTAAGCGTTTCTAATGTGTCAATATTAGCATTAAAAGTACGTCCATATCCATCAATAATTTTGCATTCTATATCTGCTATAAAAGCAAGTTCTTTAATTAAATATGCGTAACCTGTACACATGGTTTTATTGTGTTTTAGCAACTTTTTAAAGGCTTTTTTCTTGTATTCAGTATTCCATTTTATAAAAGATATACTGTCATTTTTAAGTTTTTTTCGATAATGAGTAACTTTATTATTTTGCTTAATATCGGCACTAATATTAGTACAAACCCATGTGTAAATTGCTCTAAACTTCTCTACTTTAGTTGGAAGATTTGAGGTGAGATTATAACTAAGGAGCGGTAAGTTTTGTAAATCCTCTCCATTATTTAATTTAGCAATATTATCTGCTTTGGTAAAATCAACATCTTTAAAATCAGCAATTTGACCATTGGCTATATAAAAAGCAAAGAATGAAATAATAAAAATGTATTTTTTCATAATTTTAATTTTTTCTTTTAGACTTATAGACTTTTTTAACAGCTACTTTACCCATTAAAATACAAGTGGTAGATTTCATATTTACTTTCAGTTCAATATTTAATTTAGAACTATCATCAATAACTACTTTTTTAGATTCCATTCCTATTTGACTAAAAACTAAAACATCTCCTTTTTTTAATGGTTCTGGAAACTCAAAATAACCATCAAAATCGGTTACTGTTCCAATAGTTGTTCCTTGCAAAACAACATTAATATCTGCAAATGGTCCCATTTCATCAACAACGGTACCTTTAACCTTAAACTTTTTTTCTTGATTTTGTGTAGGGTTCACTAATGGTTTACCTATTATTTCTGTTTGTGCCTGAGCTGTATTAAACGAAAAAATAGACAAACAAGCTAAAGCTACGCCACTCCAAAAACTGTATTTCTTTCTTGAATTTGAATTCTCTGTATAGGTTTTTAATTGGTTGGTATTAAATCTACCACAAAGATCTTTACT
>Ga0256844_10000082_pt1 | contig 37843 bp, 51 predicted proteins | sample MusselsmetaG_FD_189100 | JGI IMG/M metagenome (GOLD analysis project Ga0256844, IMG submission 189100) | Mussel associated microbial communities from hydrothermal vent at the East Pacific Rise, Pacific Ocean - Mussels | ecosystem: Host-associated > Mollusca > Shell > Unclassified ... | reverse complement strand
TGTAGGGCTGTTTTTCGCGCCATTTTCCAAGTCAATCCAGCGAGGTCGGATAGTTTGCGAAGTTGCACATACTCTTTGCCTTCGTGTTCAACAACTAAAAAAGTAATACCGTGAAAGGTAATAATTCGTCAGTATTCGTTACTCGCTTGTGGCTGGCTGTTAATCCTGTTTCTTTCGCGGATACTGTTTTCGTAAAACCTATGGCAACTGCCAATCCTAGAACTGATTTTATAAATTTTCTTCTGTTCATTTTTTAACTCCTGTAATTTAAAATCTGCTAACAAGCAGTTCTTGCGGAGTGCCTACGCAGGGCTTCGGCATCCGCAAAACTGGGGGTTATGTCTCTGCGAGGCTAGAACGACCTACCTTTGAATTGATACCCATGCAATAAGCAACAGTTTCACTTGTATTGCTTTTTATTGCGTCCATCTTCTCTGTAAGCTCAATTAATGCCGTATCTACGTCAGTGCTAATACTTGTCATCTTTCTGCCTTCATGCACAACCTGTTGTATTGTTTCTATCGCTTGATAAAAACAAGCTTCCCAAGTTTCACTAGCTCCAACCAATGAAACCCTTCTAATTTCTGATTGTCCAGCCTCGACCAGGGGTGTTAAATAAATATATTTACTCTTCCATTTGCTTGTATATTTCAATTCAAACCACTGCTCGGCTTCTTGGCACTTTGCTTTTGCAAAAATCACCTGAACTTTACTTTCAAATTCTTCTATATCCATAAAATCTACATAACAACTAGCACCAGCAGACCAGCTTACAAAGGTCTTCTTTTCGGTGTTCGTCGTGTCTCCATTGTTCGTTAATTAAAATAGTTTGTGCTAGTGTTCCAGCGGTCTGCTGTCCTAAAGGTTATGTGTCTGCGACGCTATTGGTTAATGCTCATGGATTCGGGTGAAAAATTAGCAACGAAATACGGATAGTAATCCTCAGTATTTCCAGTACCGACACTTAGTATTACTTTATTTGTTTGTTTGTCTATTATATCTAATATATCGTAAGCCTCGGATTCATCATCTTTTCGCATTTTACAAATAACACCCACCCCCTGAAATGTGTTCTTTATTTCATGAGAGCTATCTTCTACTAACTCATTCATCATGCTTCTATAACCATCATCTGGATCCTCCAGAGCAGTATATGTTTTTCCGTTGAGTTTAAATCTGCACGCTTCGCAACCTTCAAAACTATTCCCCCATGTTTTAACCTGCTCGGTAGAAAAATCTACACCCTCTAATATCCCTTCCCCTGTTAATTCTTTAAGCTCCATAATAAATACATAACAACAGCATGAACAGCGACCCCTTAACTCAGCAGTCGTTTGTTAGCTTCTGTTGTTCTCCTATGTTAATCGTTATTTAAAAGCCCCTGCCAGTTTCTCAGGGGCGCGTTATGCGAGGGTTAGGATGAACTTGCAGTTCAATCGCTTTGTAGTTTTTCAATTTGATAATTGTGATCCTTGTTTTCATCTACCCAGTATTTTACTATTTTAGTATCAACAAGATTTCCTAACGCCTTACCAAAAGGCGAGTTATTAAATGACAGTCTCCCTGAAAACAACCCATAAACATCTGAGCCGCCCAAAAAATCATGGTCAAAATTAGAGGGTTTTTTTATCGCGCCATCAGATAAATAGTTTAAAATCGCAATCTCTGCTATTTCGCTCATTTTCATAATAAATATATCCTAACAACCATTTAAATATGGATTTTGCTAAGCAGGTCTTCTGCTCAAAAATCCGTTTAATTTCCAACTATTCGGAAATTCCTAATAGTTCATTTTCTCATTCCGCAAAACGCGTACTCAGGGCTTCTTTGCATCAACGTCCAGTTAATTAACGCAAGCCCAACAACTCTGGGTTAGGTTGTGCCAAATCAACACCAGACCAAACAGGCTTATCCAAATATTTAAACTCGATACGATTAATCATCGCATCCGCTTTGCACTTATAAACATCTTGAATCATCGCCACAAACTCGGCGGGCTCCATTTCTGGAAAACCCTCTTTAATACAATCATCTTTAGTAATCGAATTTAAAGGCTCAAAGTCAGTTGATATTATTTCAATCTTTCCTAGGCGGTGAATCTTTTCACCCTTCTTCAAGCCCATAGACTTTTTAACCCCGTTAACAATTTCGCCAGGCTTTAAAAACTTCCAACCAAAACGCCGCGTGACGGTTTTGGACTGGTCAATAATTTGCTCGGTAGTCATTGCAAAACTCATATTTCTAGCCATTTTTAAACCTCTTCTTGTGTTGTTTCTTCATTAAGCTTTTTTCTACATTCGCTCGTTTTTGTTTGTACCTGTGCCAATAATTTAAGGGTCGGTTTAAGGGTTTTTGGTGCTTTGTTATAATCAAGTTTGTTTAAAAAGTGGTGTTCACTAAAAGAAACCTTCTCTAAGTTATCAATCGTAATATTGAACGAATTACCATCTTTAAAACGGATCAAAAAACCCTCTTCAACGGGCCCATAATGTTTTTCATATAAAAGAATATGGCTAGGCCGCCAAACATCAGGATCAGCCACTTTGGTTAATTCATATTCTCCACCGGGCCTACGTTTTGAGCTTACAGGCAAATAATTATGTGGCAAACTCCCCTTTTTAAAATTCCCTGAATTTGGCTTAATCAGCCCCTTAGTTCCTTTAGACCAAGGCACATTACCTTTTTTAAAACACGTATTACGCCCACATTTAATATTATGGTTTTTTACAAACGTATTGATTTGCTCTTGTTTCAAGCAAACCCCAAAAACCATATTGAAAATAATGGTCAAATCATGTTGGCTATACAGTCTATAAGCCTGCTTAACCCACTCACTTTGCGGTTCCGTCATTAAGGTGATAGAACCTTTAGGCAAACCCTTAACTGCGCAGGTTTTGATTTTAAGACGGCTAAAGGTTGCTTTCATTTGTGTGTAGGTTTTATCCATCCCAAAAACCATATTAAAAATAAAAGTAATATCACTAATTCCCACGCCATCGCCTTCATAGCCTTTAAGCCATTCCACCATATAATCGCTATATACTATTTTACCCATAACAAACTACCCAGCCACAACACGGCTTTGCACACCATTTAAAACATCATGCACCGATTGCCCAGGCGCCAATTTTTTTAAAACCTGTGTGTTCTCCCGGCGCTCTTCTCTATTATTAGGGCTTACTCTTTTTAATACGGGTTTACTCGCCGTGGGTATCTTCTTGGGTGGTACATTTTTTATTCTGGGCGTTTCAGTGGATCCCTCTTTATTATCACCCGCAAACATTGGCGAAATTAAATGCGATGGTGGGGTGGGTTCGTTCCCTGGTGAATTTAAAAGCCTGATTGCATCCAGCTCTAAACTACCGCTTGCAATCACCTGTTTACCAAGGTCCGCAATCGCATCCGCTCTTAAAAGCTCATCCTTAAGATCGTTTTTAGGGTCGGCAAGTCTCTCTAGCTGTGCAAACAAAGCATCGTTTAGCTGGGTTAATTTATTGGTGTTCGTTGAGGTACTCATAATATTTTTGCTCCTGTATTGTTAGGTCTGTTAAAAATAAAACATTTTGTTTTCTTGTTATTCACGGCAGAATTTAGCGCGCGATACCCATCAAAGGTATAAACTCGCCCACTTTTTAAAAGTCGTTTAATTTCGGTTTTATTGCCCAAGCTTTGGTTAAACTCACGCGCCACGTTTTCAAGTTGAGGAAAATTAATAGCAACTTGGGTAGCAACTGGGCTGTGATTAATAGAATACTTTCCCACCGCCGAAGCTTCGAGATAACTAATCATGTCCCAAAACTCAATAACCAACGGGTGATCATCAACAATCGATTCGTGGCGCTCTTTACATCGCTCTTTAACGTGCTCAAAAAGGTCGGCAAGTTCATCATTTTTAAGCGGTACCAAGCCCAAATCGCTCATCGTTTGAGCACACGCCATAATTTGCGCGTGGTTATCTTTAATCCGTTGGTTTTTAAATGCTTCAACCTCACTTAAACGCTCGATATAGTTTGGCCAAAGCTTTTTCAAACGTTCCATCACCTTTTTTTCGAGCATGGTTGCTGCAGGTAAAAAGCCATTGATTTTTTCAATATCAAGATCTTTCAAGCGGCGATCAGCTAAAAAACCTTGATGCGAATGCCCCGATTTATCAAAGTGACAATGCACGATTCTTTCCATCACCGGTTTAACCGTGTCGATCTCTGCATTTTGGGCAATCACCAAAGCCGAACGGAAAGGTGGCTCGATAGTCTCGTTGGATCCGGTCATTGCACCAGTGATACGCATACCACGCCCGTTATACAAAGGCTTAGTCTCGGCAATATCAAAGGTGCGTGATTTTCCACCCTCATCCCGATCACCCTCAATTATTACTGTGGGTAAATTGGCAAGCTGTGAAAAGGTACGCCAGCGCCCCGCGTGGCTGGCTTTGGCAAGGTCTACGCCCTCGTACTCATCACGGCCCGACAATTTCCACAAAAATTCTAAAAGCCTGGTTTTACCCGTACCCGGGTCGCCGCTTAACTCTAAAAATGGCCATTGCCCAAAATTCGATCGCATTTGCTCGGCAAAATAAGTGCCAAACCAGTAAGCCAGCGCCATAAGGCCGTTATTGCCAAAGGTTAATTTAAAATCTTCAAGCCATAACTCGGGTGCGTGCTTACTGCTTAATTTAAGCGGGTTAACCCTAAAATTGGTTTTAATTTTATTGTCATCGGGCAAGTCGAAATAATCTTGATTATTCACCTTGATAAACTCACCATTACAAATCGCGTGATCGGTAAAAACCCATGCTTTAGCCTCTTTGGCATAGCCGATAAAATTTAGCGCGGTGATCTCTGGGGGGTTCGGGTCATTAAACCAAGCCTGTTCGATATAGCTGTCAAGCTGTTGCGTGTTACCCGTAAACATCAAACCCGAACCGGTCGCATACAACTGGTTTTTAAACGCCTGTGCGGTCGAAATATCGGTATTTTTAAACACTTCTTTATATTCACGCTTAGCACCGGCACGCTTTACCCTTAAATAATAATTAGGCTTCGCCTCGATCTGCTCCGGGTCTTTTTGAAAATACAAAAACTCGGGCAAGCAATTACTTAACTTTGATAATTTCACCGCGTCGGTCTGCTCCCCCGCATTATCCGTGCTAGTCCCTTTTTCAATTTCAGCCCACCACAAACAAAGCGCATACTCAAAAGGGAATTTATGGCGCTTGGTTTTTGCAAACATGGTTAACGCCTTCGCTTTGGCGCTTTTAGCGCTTAATAAATCGCCTTCATACAAACAATCATTAAAAAAGCTAAGCGGGATTTTTCCTTTATTCGCCTGAAAAGCATCGTTCCAATCACGTTTTTCGTCGGTGGGGATAATAGCCAGCTGCACATCTTCGTTAATGCTCTCTAAATACTTAAAAAACCGCAGCGCATAAGATTTGCCGGCTTTATCATTATCAAGCGCCACAACCCAACGAATACCCTTATTAAAATACGCTCTAATATCATGCTCACGCTCGGTATCATCCAGCGTGATAACATTGTTACAGCTCATTAACGAAACCGCCTGTCTACCGCTAAAATTTAGCGCCATCGCATCAAAAATTCCCTCAACCAACCAAACCGACTTATTATTTGAAAAATCTATTTTGTATTTAGAATCCTGCGGCGGCGTCCACCACCGCCCAATATAATTTTTACCGTATTTAAAATGCGCCTTTTTAGGGCCACTCTCCATTTCAATCGGCACAATGTAGCGGTGCCAGGGAAGTTGCTTTTTATCATCCAAATAAAAGCGCACTGTTTCAGTCGCGTTAGGCTCACTAATAGCCTTTGTTTCTACCCGTTGGGCTTGGTCAAACCAGCTCGACACCTGCACCAAATCAAAGCCCCGCTTGCGCATATACTCATTTGCCGTCGCATTCGGGTTTTTAGGTGTTGCGGGGTGGCTAATATGCAAGGGCTTAAAACATTCGGGGTAAAGCTCGCGGGTTTTAATCTGCCAACCGCATTTATTATCACGCCCGCATTTCAAATTAAACGGATCATTCGCCGAAATAAACAACGACTTCTTATTGCACTGCGGGCAACGCCCTTCGCGCAAAAATTGCCCCCGCGGCTTTAAGCTGTAATCTGCTATTAACAAATTAACAATTTTATCTTTCTCTATACTCACGTTTTCCCCAAATCCATTTAACTATCGTTATCCATTGCCTTAAGCCCGGCCTTATAAATCTCATCGGCTTCGCTTTTTTTAAAAACAAATACCGCACCAAATCGACCTTTAAGCTCCTCGATAAAACCATCCTCCCGCATCATTTTTACCAATTCTGGGCGCAAAACTTTCAAGCCTTCAAAGAAGACACGTTTTTGATCGCTAGGTAATGTGTGCGGGTAGACTTCTGGCTCAATGGCCATGGTTTAAAAATCTTTGTTTCTTAAAATTTTCTAAAAAAGCCGCATACCAATTATTGTGCGTAACAGGCAAATGCTTTAAACCCTTGCGCGCTTGATAGCGTTTAGCCCACTCAATGCGATTGTCTTGCATAGAAATAGGTTGTGCCGGGTTAATGATTAACGGCGACACGTTTTCGGGTGCTGTCATGGTGTTTCCTTATTGTTTTGTTAGGCAACTTCTGGCTGATTACAGTAATCATCGATCATTTGTTTTGTGCCAAAAGCCAAAATAAAAACCAGCTCTTCAACTAACTGCTGTGACTGTTGGTTTGGCTCTTCAAGCAGGACATGGTTGACCTGCTTAATCATCCAGTTCATTTCTCTTGTAAATGTGCTGTAGTTTTTAAAGCGGTTTTGCCATTGCTCCACCACAAAATCGTGGATATGGGGTGAATCATCTAATGCTGTTCGATGGCTCATGGCTCACCCCAACAATAAAAACAAAACAGAAGCAAAATAAATAAGCGCCAATGCGATAAGCGCCTCCAAAATAGCCCATAAATTAATCATTTATTCACCGCCTTTTCGTGTCGTTTAGTAATCGCATATAAACAGCTTTTGAGGGGGTGCTAGCACGCCCTGAACCATCATAAGAAGGGGGTAATAACCACTTGGTACCATATAATTCGGCGTTATCTTCATTAAAAAAGTTCCTTAAGTGGATAAAGTTGCCAGGTGTTGTTTGTAAATTTTCATCTTGGGGTGTCATTGTTCTATTCCTTATTAGTCATGCAAAAGTGGGGGGGTGTGCTTCAACAAGCTCAGCACAAGCGCCCTGCTATGCGGCTTTTTAAGTTAGAGGCAGTTCTTTTTGTTCAGGAGCTTCAACGGGATAACCCATTTGACTTAATGTGTCAGCGATCAATGCCGTGAGAGCTACTTTCTCTTGAGGGTTTGCTTTATCTCTTGCAGAGAAGAGTTTTGAAAGTTCGTTTGTACTAGATTTATTCTCTAGGGAGAAACCTTTATCGTATGCGTAAACAGCCTCATCCCATTCTATGATTTTCTTTTCAAGCCAATCTGCGGTGTCAGAATTTTGCCCTTGTGAACGTACCATGTCAGGGTTTAATCCGTGCATAAATGCTATAACTTTATCGACACGGATATGTATCGAGTCAGTTTTGGTAGCCTTAAGGCTAAGTTTTTCAAGCCCTAATTGTCTCCATTTAAAGCTTTCTGGCTGTAGTTTTCTAGTTTGTGCTTGCCAATTCAAACCTATTTCTTTTGCAATTGGTTGTAGAGGTACGCGTTTGTGACCATCTTCACACTCGATAACGGGGAGAATAATGTCACCGAATCCTATTGATATATGTATACGTGATTTTTTCATTGTTCTATTCCTTATTAGTCATGCAAAAGTGGGGGGGTGTGCTATGCGGCTTCTTGTTCTTTTTGTGCGTCGGCTTCCATACCCTTCTTTATAAAAAGGCGTGCTTGTTGGGCGGCACTGCGCTCTTGCTGATTGGCAATCGTTTCGATTTCCGAGTAAAGACTCGGCGTTACAGGAATAGATAAGCGTTTTGATTGTGTTTCTGTTGTCTCTGACATAATATTTACCTTGTTGGCTGTATGTGTGCGTATGTGCTTGTTTGGGTATATTGCACCCAATATGGCGCATTGTAAAGTAAAATATTGGATTTTTTATGGAAATATCACGCCGTATTAGGCAAGCAGTTGAAAAACAAGGACTTTCATTGTCTGATTTTTGTGCAAAAACTGGCGTAAAATACCGAACATTGCAGAATTATCTTGAAGGACGGTCTCCCAGTGCTGATTTTCTTATTGTTTTAAATAATCATTACAATATATCAATCAACTCGCCACAAGTTCCGATTGGCTAACAGGCACAAAAAAAGGTAAAGCGGTTATTACTGCAGACCCTACGGCTACGGCGATGAAACTATTGGCTTTAGAGTTAACCATCTGCATTGATGAAATCGCCTCGAGTGATGCGATGAAAGACGAGCAAGCCAATAAAATCGCGGCCCTTTGTGTGGTTGGTATGGGGCTTAATAACTAACGCAATAAATAAACCACCAAAATCCCCGAGCTCCAAAACAGCGGGTTAAAAAAGGTTGGTTAAACCCCAAGTGGCGATTATTATCTCGTTACTGCCTAAAAACCAAGCCCCCGCCATTAATGCCGATGAAATAAAGGCATGAGCAAAGCCCATAAAGCCACCGATTAGGCTATTGTGATTATCAATATCACGGCTGAAAAGTGTTTTTAGCGTGATAGTTACCCCTTTAAGTTTCACGGTTCACACTCCCCAATAATGCCAAATTCGCCATCAAAGCTTATTGATTGACAAGCCGTTTCACACCCTGCCGATCGACACAAACTTTGGTATGTGCTTTGTACGCTCGTTGGTGTGTCTCCACCGCTTTTATCGTTGGGTCGTCCATCGCTTCCACCGCACTGCGATTGTAATCGATCGGCGCTAGCAGTTCGTTGCACAGGGGTATAGGCATCGGGGCGGGCACGTTTGAGCAACCCTGCACGAAGATCATCACTATTAGATTCATCAACATCACGCTTAATCTTTTCATTCGTTGTCACCTGTTTATCAATTAAAATATTGACCGCTTTGGCGGTTTTTTGCTGTTGTTGTTGGGCGCCTTCGCGCTTGGCAAAGTGAACACTGCCATAATGCCAGCTCAATAAGCCCGCGATTGCTACCGCGATTAGTCCGTATTTCCATGGGGTTAAAGCGCCCAATAGGGTTTTAATCATGACTCTCTCCATCAAACATACCCTCGCCCACCAAGGCGCGCGGTGGCTTTGCTTGTTTGTAATGCTTCCACAAGTGAAGCGTATAAGGATGGTTATTAACATAATCATCCTTTGCAGGGTGAAACTGGATAACGGTTTCGTCATCCTCAAAAAATAGCGTTTTCACGGCGCACATTTCATCCCATGTCGGGCATCGTTCCTGGTCTTTCACCCGCACGCAAATATGATCCCAACCCGCCGAATCACTCGCCACGCACACCAAAGTCTGCCCACCATAGTGATATTCTTTAACGCTGCCGTCTGTTTTTACTGACTTTCTCATTGGTATAGGTTCTTTTCATCGGCAGGCGTGTCTTTACGCTCGCATCGCAAATGATTAATGGCAGAATAGAAAAATATAAAGACACCCACAGAGAGTAAAATCATCGCCTGACTAGAAAAACCCGTTAGCAATGTTTTTAGGTCATTACTTTCAAATTGACTTAGATCAATATACGCAATGCCATCCACCATTTTTACCGCCTCGCCTAAACGCGATGCCTCAATATAATATTGTATTGGCGTAAGTGTTATGTGATACACCCCCACGGCAAGTAAAATTAAAGCCACCACCGCCGCTAATAAAATATTACGGTGCTTATCCAAATGATTCGCGTTGATCACGCCCCCGCTGTTCTTAGGTTTGCTTTTAACAAACTCGACAATGCCGAGATACAGTACCAATAAATAAATGATGACGGGAATAAACCCCCAAATATTATCGAAATTAACTATCATTATTGACTCCCACCTTTTTTTCCAATTTATCGACAATCTTTTCTCTATTGGAAAAGAAACGGTTAATAATCAAACGTGAAAATGCACCAAGCCCAAAGCCAACCGCAGTGGTTACATCATCGACAATAGAGCCAGATCGTAGCTTTTCGGAATTATCTAGCCATGCTTGTGGAATTGTGTGGTAAATCGCCTGAAAAGCCAGTTCACCCATATAGCCAGTAAGCCCCTTTGCAAGCCACCCCATTAACATGGCACCCATCACCACATAAGCCCCCTCTTTCAAAGAAAAAGAAACCTCATCATGCGTTACCAGCCAAAAATATAAGGTGAGGCCGCCCACCAAAAAAGGCAGGTAAGGCGACACATAGTTAAAAGCCTGTAATATTCCATTGGTTGCCCCAGCCGTACCACCAGCAATAACTGCAGCCAATAAAATAGAAGATGTTTTTATAATCATTTATTATTTTTCCTTAAAACTAACTTAATAACTGTTGAAGCACATCAAGATCAACGCCCAAGGTTTGTGCTTTAGCAATCAAATAATCATCATCGGCAAACGGCACAACATTGCGCGGGTGCTGTAGCTCTTTAGCCAGTGATATTTTAAAACTGTTGTAGGGTGTTTCTTTAATCGGGTTATCGTGCGAGCCAATACGAATGGCTGGTGCTTTGCCGTTAAGGCCCTTTAATTTGGTGGTACCACCGCCCATTTTTAAACGGGTGATATTGGTACACCGCAAAAGCCATTCGTAGCGCATATCAATATCTAGGCTCTCGGTGCCTAGCTCAAAATCATGGTAATAATCGTTTGCCTCACTTAGCATGATTCCCTGGTCTTCTTCGCCACGAGTATGCATAAAGATATTCTTTATCGTCACCCCGCCAACATGGGCGCAACCCGATAAGCTGTAAGCTTGGATAATGCGGTCGACATGGTATTTTTTACGCAAAAGCGCATTATCAGAGATACGATAATCAGGCTTTGATAATTCAAAGCGATTGATTTCAAGCTTTGAGTTTTCGTGAAAGGTAATGCTATCGCCATAGGTATTATCTGGGATATATTCATCCGTAATACGCACAATGCCTTGCCTTATCTGCAAAGGTGATCGTGAAAAGCGCGAAATAATTGAAGGCACCTCTAAAACATCGGTGGGCTTGGGTAATTTAATCACTATACCAATCTCATCATCGGCGTTATTGCCTTTATGCTCGATGATGTTGCGTAACACGCCCGGTGTTGTAATGTACTTTGTTGAGGCCATTAGTTAAGGCCCTTTTGGGTCGTCCAGGTTAACGGCTTATAATTAAAAACATCGCCCCCGCTTACGTGATGGGGAAAATTAACAATAAGCGGCTCATCACTAAAATGATTTGCCAGGAATATAAGCCCCGCTTCAAAACAATAAAACTTTTTGCCACTGCGCGGGTTAAGTGTGAATAGTGCGACTTTTATTTTGTTTTTTGGCATCCACTAATACTAGCGCTAGGCCTTTGTTTATCGGCTTTTTGGGTGCTGTATTTGCCACAAATACACTAATAACTTTCAAACATAATCCGTGTTGATAGCCCGTCCGTACTGTTTAGCGTATGCACCACCTCTGCCGCTATCCATTTTTTAAGGTACTCACTTCGCCAGCCCTTGCCGGTGGGAGTGATTAAACTCTCGGCAACCAATTCAGCACGCCCATGTTTAAATGAAAGCTCACCTTTAAAGGCTTCATTTTTTAAGCGTGATAATTCGCTATTGGCTTTGTCGGTAGCTTCTTTTTTATTGGCGTAACTGGGTTTTAAGGTTTTCACATTACCCGATTTACCCGCTAAAACGCCTTTACGCTGTGCGCTTTTAGTGTCGTTATAGTAAGCTTTAACCCCACTATATTGCGTACGGCTCTGCTCTTCTAACGAATAAGAATCTAGCTCGTTAATCAATACGGCAATCTCGGGCATCGCCGCACCGCTGGCGGTTTTAGCCTCATTTTTACCCACAAATAACAACTTTCCGTTGGTCGGTTTTGCAATCGCATTGTATTTACGTGCCAGGCGGGTAATAAAATGCAAGTCGCTCTCTTCTGCTTGGTCGATATGCTCGATAACAATCGCCCCAAGCTTTTGCGAGACGGCACTCGTTAAACCATGGCGCGCCGCGATGCTATCCATTATTTGTTTAATGCTTTGTTGATGATAGCTTGCAGTGACTTGCGCTTTTAAAGCCCCAATCATATCGGCGGCTTTAGCGACAATGGTTAGCTGATCAGGTGGCCCGCGGTGGATAACATTATCCACTTTAAATAAGCCTTTGTTTGCTAATTTATTACCAAAGCCAATACTAATATTGAGCTCCGCCCCTTTTTTAGGCCATTTAAACGGTGTGCCTATATCATTTAGAACAAGCGTTGCCTCGTCGCTTTTCATGCCGCGCCGATCCATAAGGGTCAAGCTAATAAACTGCTCTTTAATCGCGCCCGTAATATCTTGGCTATTGGCTATTATTTTAAAGTTTGGTTTTGTGCTCATTTATTTAATCCCACAAATTAACCGCGCCGTTCTCGGCTTGCTTCGGCTCAATTTCAGGGAGTTCTATTGCCAAGCCGATGGGTAAATGCGTGCCATGATCTGCCAGCCCGGGGTTAGCCTCTAGCACCATTTCAACGGTTTTATTTTCCGTTGTGCCATAAAAAGCCTTGCAGATATTATCCAACACATCGTGCTGTTTAGATCGATACAACATTGGCGATACTCCCTAAAATACTGCTTTGTTTATCGGTTCGCCTTAAGCTTAAGCGCGCTTCGATCTTTTGCGGCGCGCCGTTCTCGATCAAATAGCTTTGCGTTTCTTCAACGCTTAACACAATCCAAAAGCCTCTCACAAAGCCACGCCCATCAATTAAAATAAAGGAATTTCCGCTATCTGCCATCGTGCGCAAGGTGTCGATGGTGGCGGTACCGCCCGCAAATTCAGGGTAAATGACAATAGGGATATTAATCTCATCATCCCCAGGGCCTAAATGCTGATTGGCTGATCGCTGGTGCAAGCGCTCACTCGTTGCGAAACGCTGTGAAGTGGTTCGCTCGATAGAATCTAGCCCTGCATTTTTTATGCCAAAAGGAAAGGCGCCGAGTATCATTTGCATGGTTTAAAGCCTCTGTTTATTTTTTGCATAGTTTAATAATCTGTATCATCAAAGAGATCCGCATCGTCACCACCGTGGTTGCTCTGCCTTACTTTCTCGGCAACTTTCTCGGCGAGTTGGTTTTCGTTCATGCCAGGCATTGCTTGAATGACAAACTTTTGATTATTATTTACCGTTACCTGTTTGGCGGGGGCTGATCGTTTAACACTTAACCCCGCGCGGGTATCAACTTGCTTGCTATTAAGCTCCACCTTTTTAAGCATATCAGCGTGTACAGGAGTGGCTAAACTCGCCACCATTGCCGCCGCGCTAAGTTTTTGCATACCCCCAGACAAATTATAATATTTTTTATCCGTCATCCGCTGGGATGCTTCAGCGCGGTTTTTCCCGCGATTCCAACCCATCTTTAAATCTTGCCATTTTTTGCCAAACTTAGGCATTGAGGGCATTTTAATATCAGGCACCAATGATTTTAAGCTAATGCCATTCCACCATTTAACAAACGCCTTGCCCTTATCCATCGCCCATTTAAGCGCGTCCATGTGTACATCTACAACCAATTGAGTAAGGCTAATATTATTCCACCAGTTAATAAAGCCCTGCCATTTTGATTGTAATTTATAGACAATCCCAAACAAAAACTCGCCCACGTTTGTGCCCACATCGCGTAAGGTCCAGCTATTCCACCAGCTTACTAAGCTATTCCAGTTTTTATAAATAAGGTAAGCACCTACCGCAAGCGTGGCAACGGCCAAGCCGATTGGGTTCGCGATTAAAAACGCCGCTATTCCACGCAAAGCGGTAAAAGCAAGGGGAATGGCGCGAGTGCCTAGCCATTTAAAAACGCCCCCGAGTTTTTTAACCCATGCAATAACGCCACCAGAGACGGCCAGCATTCCAAATCCATAGCGTAATAATGCCAATGGACCAATAATAGAAGCCAATACCATCCCAAGAGAACCCATTACCACCATTAAAGATGTAACACCAATAGCAACCTTGCCAAGTGTTTTAGCCAGCCTTGGGTTTTGTTCAATCCATCTTTGTGCGGTTTTAATCCATCCTTTCGCCTTTTCTACAAAAGGAATTAAGGTGTCAAGCAACAAGTCGCCCATAGCCATTTGCAAGGAATTAAATCTATTCTTCAGAAGAACCAGTTTATTTGCCCTAGTTGCGGCTCTCACATCAAATTCTTTTTGGATACTGCCTAAATAGTTCTCTTTTTTAGCCGTTAAACTAAGTGCTTTTTGGTAGATTTCCAGATTACCAACAAGCAAACTGACATCATCCGAATATTCAGTACCAAACAAATCCACCGTCAATCCTGCGCGGGTAGTTTTATCAACTTTCCCCAGCGCTTCTAAAAATCCAGTAAGCGCTTTTTGCGGGTTGTTTTTGATGTTTTCCGCAAGATCAGTAGAGGCTATCCCCATATCTGCTAATGCTAGTTGAAACTTTTTACTTTGTTTAGGCGCTGTTTGAAGCCTTTGCAATAATGAATTAATCGCTGTAGAAGCAACTTCTGGGCGCTTACCCAAAGCAATAAAGGCATTGGTTAATGCGGCGGTTTGTATGCCTGTAAGCCCAAACTGTTTAGCAACACCCCCAACACGACCTAGCGATTGAATCATATCTCTAGCTTTAGCGGCACTGTTATCAGAGAGGTAGTTGACAGCATCACCGAGTGATTTTGTTTCATCGATTGTTAGTTTATAAACATTCATCAACTTAGCCGTGGCATCACCTGCCGCATCTGGCATCATGTCGTAGGCAGTTGACATTTTTGAGACTAACGTCGTAAAGCCTAATAGCTGATTTTCTTGTATACCTAGCTGCCCACCAGAGGCTGTTATTTGTGCTATTTGCCCCACCGTAAGCGGTATTTTATGACTTAATCTGTCTAATTGCTTCTCAAATACTTTAAATCCCTCAGGTGAAAAATTAGTCACCTTCTTAACATCTGCCATCGATGATTCAAAGTTCAATGCTTTCTGCATAGGAGAAGCCATTTTATCTAAAATAGTCCGACCAGTGAAGACAGCACCCGCGCTAAAAACGGCGGTTCGTGCCGCGAATGCGCTGGTTTTTCTTAAGTTAGATTGAAGGGTTGATATTTTCCTAAGTCGTTTTGCTTGGGTTCTTAGTGATTGATTAGTGCTTCTCGTGGCACGATCAATGCTATTTTGCCTATCGGCTAAGCGTTTACCCGCATGGCCGGCACTGTCAAGGTTGCGTCGTAATTGTGCCAGCTCGTCACGCTCTGATCTTAAACGCTGTTTTAGTTTGTGCGCTTGCTCTTGGGCACGCTTGACCTGTTTGGTAAACCGCTTGGTGGGTTTTTCGGCTTTACTGAGTTCGCGGCTTAGCTTTTGAGCTTTTTCTTGTGCTTCTCTAAACGCTTTGGCCGTTTCACGCGTACCCGACACCAACGATTTAAAGCGATCGAGCTGTTTTTGTGATTTATTAAGCTTAGTTAACGAGATTCTGTTGCTTTTAATCGACTTATCGAACTTTTGCGAGATAGCCAAGGCATTTTTAAACGGCTTAGTGAACTTGTTCGATCTTGCGCGTAGCTCGACAAATAATTTTAAGTTATCCATTTTTTGTTTACTCTATTAATCTTCGTTTTGTCGTTCGTGTCGCTCAATCGCATCGTGCCACCAGCTAATTAGCTCACTAAGGGGCATATTATCCATTTCAGAGGGTGGCCAACCGCCCCCGAATACCTGGTTAATATCACCCCAAGCTTTATTCACATCGTTTGGGAGCCTTAGCCCTCCGGGTTTAATAAGTTTCCCACTGCATCCATAAAGAGAAGAACATCAGGCAATGGTAATCCTCGGACTTGCTCAACCGTTAAGGCGGGCTCAGTAATACGTGGCAATAACATTTCGTAAGCCACAACATCTAATTGAAGTACATCGAGCAGTTTAATACCGCGTAATTCGCCCGCTTTTGGCTCGCGTACGTCGATAGAATTAATTTTCTTGCTGCCTACCTCTAACGGTGTGCGTAGCGTGACGGTTCTATTGGTTTTATTTGACATGGTTTTAATCTTCCTTTATTTATTTGTTAACTAACTAAGTTTTAATAAAAAGCCCACCCGACTAAAGAGATGGGCGGGCTTTTATGACTGCGGGTTTGGTTTTGTTTAAACCATACCCAAGGCAACACGACGCGCCGCAAAGCGGTCTTTACCATCAATTAAAAACTTCATATTAGGCACGTCGATTTCGATAACGTCCTGCAAATTAATATTTAATTTATAGTAAGTGAGTGCCAGCTTAAACTTTTGCACATTGCTGTCGCCCGCCTTCCACGTGCCCATATCAGCTTCTTCGATACGTCCGCGCATCGAAATATCAATCGGCATCATCTGGCAAGTGTCGTCGGTTTCGGCGGATCCTTTTAAGCGTAAGCTCACGCCCGAGGCATCACAAACGCCGTATTTTTTAAGCATCTCAACAATCACACCCGACATGGTGAAATCAGTCTCGAGTGGTGTACCACCCAAATCAATTTTAATCGGTGTATCCATCCCACCGGCGCGATGCTCTTCGAGTTTGCGCCCTAGCTTTGGTGGTACAACTTCTTCCACCTCCCCCGCATAGCCACGGCCCTCAATAAAGAGGTTAAACGCTTTTATTTTTGCTGGTAACATAATTTTATTCTCTTTGTGAAATTATTAAATAGGGTAAATAACCGCCAGCATTAAAGCTGGCTAGTCATATCGACGATGTATTTATCCGTAATGCGTTGATTAAAGCCAAGGTCTTCAAGCGGTGGCACCGGCGTATAATCATAATCAATAATCGCTTTACCGCTTTTAATTGATTCTTTTGGGTTGAAATTCTCATCCCACCACACCGAAGCGCCGAGCAAGTAACCTTGTGCGACCAGTAAATCAAGCTTGGCTTGTATGCCTTCGATAATGTCCTGAAACAAAGTCGCCGACATGGGCTTGTCAACCGCCCAAAAATGCGCCTCGGCAATCGTGTCGGCGATAATATCGCCTGAACGTGTGGCACTTTCAAAGGCGAATAACTTATCAGCAGAACAAGTACGCGAACCCCAGAAGCGAAAGCCTTTTTCACGGATCAACGTAGTGACATCATGGCTATTCAAATAATTAGTATCGGTGGCACTGGCTTGCAAATCAAAATACAAATCTTTGCTAATCCCATCCACACCGTTAACAGGCACATTAGACAGCGTTTTATGCCATCCAATATCATTGTCAATTTTAGCACGTAGCCCCAATGCTCTTGCACTGGCTGAAAGGTGAATCTCGCTATTGCTTGCTGTGTCCCAACCGACAAACTCTGGCCAGATAAGCATTAAGCGTTTTGAGCTGTAGGAATTACGTGCGGCAACCGCCTCTTCTTTGGTGTCGGCTTTTAGCGCGGCATAAGCAAAGCCGCGTAATTTCTCGGCGATGATTTCTAGCTCGTGTGCAATCGCAGGGATATGATCATAACCTGGTACACCCAGAATGCGGGGCTTAGCGCCAAACTTCGCTTTCGCACTCAATAAAGCCTGTAAGCCTGTGAGCTTGCCTGCAACACTACCGCCAATCACATTGGTGGTGGCTGTCGCATCGTCGGCGCCTTCTTCAACACGCACCACATAAATAACGGGTTCGCATTGGTCTTTAATCGCATCAAGCGTTTTCGCCAATGTGCCTGTGGTGCCTGCTTTGCCAATATAGCGACTAGCACCCACCAACATCACGGGTTTATTTAATGGAAAGGTTGCGGCATCCGCATCATCTGCGCTGCACACAACACCGATGATCGATGTTTCGATAGTACGGATCGGGCGAGTTCCGTTGTTAAGTTCAAAAACTCGGACGCCGTGGTGATAATCTGCTGGCATTGTTTGTTACCTCTTGCTTAATAGCGTTTAATAATAGGGTTTAAGGGTTGATTTAAGCGGGTGTTAATAGTTTTTTTAGTTCAACATTTGCTTGATCGTTTAATTGCTTAAGTGTTGTTTGCACACTTTCCACATTGGTCTGTGCTTCGATTTGTGCGATCGCGCCTTTTTCGAAATACTCAACAAAGTTGTCAAGTGACACAAAATTGTTTTGGCGCATCACTTGCTCGTTAGCAAGTTTTAAAATCGTGTAATTAGCTGGTGATAATCCCAATTCTTTACGCTTGTCTAACTCTGCAGTGATCGTTGCGGTGTCTTCTTCTGTTGCTGTTTTGTTGATTATTGCCCTGCCAATGTCTGCTTTATCGGCTTTTGCGGTTAGCTGGCTACGAACATCAATGGCTTTTTGTTTGATCTCGATAAATGCTGTTTCTTTTTCACACGAAAAAGCAATATCAGCGATTCGTTGATCACTAAAACCACGGTCTTTAAGAAACTCTTCGCTAACGTTTGTGTAAGGTTTCCCTTCTAATTCAAATGTGTATTCTTTTGCAGTATTAATCATGACTTTAAGTTCTCGATAATAGTGGTGAGGTTGGTATATTTGTTGCCATACCTGCTGGTTTTAGCTTTGTGATAAATGTATTTCCGTCACTGACAATGGATTTCCCATTTATATAATTAAGACCTGAATTTCCAAGTGGGTTACAAATATCTCCACCACCACTGATTATTGAGTTACCTATGCCTATTTCTAAACTGTTTACCGTCACATAGGGTGATATCAATGCACAAAGAGGAGGGACATAAATATCCCCGTATTGCCATGAAAACTTGATAGAAGCACCATAACCACCGTATAAGAACAAGTAATTTGATGTTGAAGATTGTAAAGGAGATGCAATTGCCTTTAAATTAACAGCGTATCCTGAAACGGCAATACTCGCATTTTGGGCGGAGTGAAATATTACTGCCGAATAGCTATTACCATTAGCATGATCTAAATACGGAATATGTAAATTAGCCCGATTGGAAATAGAGCCACTAAAGAATAGAACACTTGTACCATCAGTGAGGTTAACTATCTTCCTATTCGCACTGGTCAATCCAACACCGAGTACAATAGTTTGACCTTCTTTTAATACAATTTTGTTCGCCTTTCCCATCACCAAATTATCTAATGCAAGAAGCGGATTGTTAAACGCTGTAGCTAATGTTTTTCCATCACCACCATCGGGCGCGGTGGTATCAATATAAATTAAATGCTCTTTATGGATATCGCGCTCTGCACCCAATAAAAATGCATCAACCTCATCTTCTTTAACCTTAACCCTGTTATCCCATATCGATAATTTGCCTAAAAAAGTATTAAGCATATTCTCGATAGAGGTTTCTAAGGCGGTTAATCTTTCGCTAAATGTCATTTTTATTCATCCGTTTTAAGTGGGGTAGCCTTGAGTAATAACGCCCTTATCAAATAGCGCCAGTTGTAGCTTTAAATGGCGGGTTGCGGCTTTGGTGTGGTTGGTTACTAGCTCAATAATTTCATTGTCATAAATCAGGTTTAAATCTGTTGCGCCCTGCACAATGGTCACATTGCCATTAGTTACCGCGCTAAAATCAATGTCATAGCCCAGCACTACGCGCTCGCCCGCTTCTTTAATCGTCAAGGTGCCTGTGGGTGCGCCATAAATAGCAAACGGCACGTCGTTTTCATCATAAAAAGCAACGGCGCGAATGGGTGTGGCTAATGCACCTAAAATCTGTGCATTGATATGTAATGATTTACCCTTATCAACGCCACCCATAATCGGCACGCGCAAAAGTTCCCCGGGGAGGGCTGTCATGTCTTTATTGGGTGTAAAGTTGGTGGCGCTAATGCCGACCTTTGCGATGGCAAAGTTAGCGCCGACATTATTCACCATGGCATTTAAGCCAATGGTTAATATTTGGGGTTGGAGTGCTGCTGCTACCATCTATATCACCGCGACCATGTGGCCAAGCGATAGCTTGGTGCTGCTAAGCGCATTCGCCACTTGTATTTCGTTGTCAAAGTTCGCACCGGTCACAATATCCATGTGAATACAGCCACGTTTAACGTGTTTAATAATCGTGCGGATTTGTTGTGCGAGCTTGGGGCCTAAAAATGTTTCGCTATTTTTATCGAGGTTTTTATTCGCAGTGGCGATAAGCTTCATCGTTCCTGGCGTGCCTTTCGGGCTTTCTTGCCACCAATGGGTAACATCTGCCGTTACACCAAGCGCTTTAAGCGCATCTTCCACCGCGCCATCTGTGCCTTTATGCCAATGCACCGACAAGCTGGCTTTAATCATGTCGCGCTTTACATCCTCTGGCCACTCGCCATCCCAATAATCAACCGACATCGAATCAGCAAGAAAATTTAACAACTCGGCGGGGCATTCGTCGGCATTCATTAATGACTTAATGGGTAAAGGTATTGCGTCAAGGCGTGTGCACGCAACAAGCTCTAGCACTTTTTCGCGTGCTGTGCGGTTGGGCGGTAATAATGAACGGCACTTTTTTAACGGTGTGTTATTCATCGATGCCCCCATTGCTTAGCGTGGTTTTCGTGCAAAAAGGCGCTTTTTTATAATCATTCACAATCGGCAAGGCGGCGGGTTTTGTAATCTCAACATTCATCACACCTTCAACCGTTAGCGCGGCGTGTAAGCCACTCTCGGTAATATCGCGCCCAATGCGGTGGTTATCTTTTACATAAGCATCAATCTGTTTTTGAACACTCGCAAGCACCACCGTGGCATCGATACCAGGATAAAACTTTAAGATCGCCTCAATCTCGTAGCTAGCAATCACCGCAGGCCTTACCGTCACCATCTCGCTGGTTGGGCGAATGTATTTATCATTTAGCTTGGCATTGACCTTGGCTAATAAAGCCGCGCTTGGCACGCCATCACCGTCATGGCTTAAAATATAAACATCGCTTACCGTTGGGGTAGGGCTGTTATAGCTGGCATCTTTCACTTTGCCATCGGCGCTAAGCGAGTGAAATAAATAGCTATCTTCACTCCCTGCTGTGGTGTATTGATCGGGTGACAACAAAATGCGCTTTAAAAAGGCACGGTCGCTTTCCATCACTGCTTTGGTGGGCGGTGTGGTGGCTAAATATTCGGGGGTAATGGTTAAGCGTTCTACCTTGTGAAATACTGCCAAATTATCCAAATCAGCACCCTTGGCAAAATGCAACATGGTCGCGCGGGCGGCATCATTAATACGCGCTCTCAAAAGCATTTCACGGTAAGCAAATATTGTAATCTGGCGGGTTGTGGTGTCACTTTCTAGGTGCAAATACAAAAGCCCCGCGCTGGCGCTTTGTGGGATTTGCCACACCTTTTCGCCCGTGGGTAGCTCCACCAAGGTTGCAGCCAATTTTTGCGGTTTGCCGTCTTTATCAAATAATAAAGGCACTTCGCCGTTAATCATTAGCTTAAGATCATCCACAATCTTTTCGTAGTCAATTTCTTCGACCACATCAGGCGCGGGTAAATTTGCTAGATTAATTCGGGTGGTAGTAACCATTACAAAGCCACCTCAAAGCGTACTTTGTCGCCTAAATAATCGCCTTGAATTTCAAAATTAAAGCGCCCTTTTTGGCTTTCTGCTTTAGTGCTGATATTAATAACACGCTCAAGGATAAGCCGTGGCTCCCACGTTGCCAGTGCGTGGGCAATAGAGGCGTAGATTTTCACCAGGTTGTCGGCATTGGCTGGCGAATCAATTAGGCGCGGCAAATAAGAGCCATAATCACGGCGCATTACACATGAGCCTATCGGTGTAAAAATAATATCGTGAATCGATTGGCGCAAATGATCAATGCCACCAATTAGCTTGCCGGTGGCTCTATCATTACCTAATTTTTGGGCGGTTTTTATGGCTTGGGGCATTAGTTAGGCGCCCCGGTACTTGCAGGGCCAGACAAAACACCGCCGTGGGTGTGGTGTTGTGCCGACACGCCATCGCTGGTCATATCACCGCCTGTTTGTGTGACAGGGCCTAAAATACGAATGCTAGTGGCTTTTAGCGTAAGCACACCGCTATTATTATCGTGTTGAATATAATCGCCATTTTTAAACAGATCTTTAAAAACAGCCTTATCTTTTGACGGTGCTGGATTAGCCGTAGAATAAAGCGCAGGAAGCGCCACCGCTTGTGCCAAATCACCCCCCGGAGATAACATCATCACCTGCTCGCCCACTTCTGGCGGATTCCATTGTGCGTTTTTACCCGCTCGTGCGCTAAGCCAAGGGATCCAGTTTGTTTCTAAATCACCCGATTTAACCCGAACCTTTGCGCTGTCGGTGTCAACTTGGCTAAGCACGCCTATGCGTAATAAGTTATTTAATAACTTACTTAGCTCAACAAGGGTATAAGAAGCACCAGTCATTAAATTAGCAAAGCTCCGGCTTTAGTCCGTGGGTGTAATGCGTGCGGCCATTTTTTCGATAAGCCGTTAAAAAACGACTGCGGGGTTTTGCCCCAGGGCGCGCGATTTGGACATGAAGCCAAACGCCAAATTCATAAATGATCGTGTCGATATGTTCGCCGTGGTTATCCATTAACCATTGTGCTGTTTCTTCTAGGTTCATTTTTGGCGAACCGTGGCGAATATCACCTGCGCAAGCAATCATGTGGTAGGACGTATTAGAACTCCCCGGGGTAGCGGCGTTTAATACCTCGCCACGAAAACCACTGGTGACACTCACCGAGCTTTTAAGATAATCACGTAACGGCTGTAACACCATTTTGCAAAGCTTGGTCGCGCTTTTGATTTGCGCGGCGTTCATTTTGTTTTTAATGCCTAAGCGAGCGGCACGACGGCTAAATTCAAACTCGGATACCGAGAAGTTTTTAGATAATTGCGTGATGGGCTTAGCGGGCTTTTTAGCAGGCGCTTTGGTGGACTTTGTGCAGGGTTTTTTGTTTTGGTTTGACATCGCTAAAGTATTTAATCATTCGCTTTTTATAACCATGTAAGGGTGTTGTATTTGTGGCAAATACAATAAAATAAGCAAGGGCACACCCCCCTAGTTTTGCATGGGTGTATAAAAAACCATCAACGATATCGATTGATGGATTAAATGGCGGTTTGTGCCTTCGATCACCACTGTTATTATCGTACGTCTTGCGACGGCCTAAGGAGCTGTGGCTCGGTGAGTTCTTTGCTCACTGTTGCGGGTGTTATTTGCGCCACCGCCCGCGGGGCTATCTCGTTTTATCGAAAGGCTAAAGATTCCTCTAACGCTTCCAATATCATTATTTTTATGACGCGGTGGTTTTCGTCTGTCCAGCCTATTAGTGATCTTTCAGGATATTTAACGCCTTCTTCTGCTTTTCCTTTATGGTGGATATTGGCTAGATGCGAGCCGCCGAAAAAGCCGATGGTCGCAGTCTCGCTATTGCTTTTTGTTTTAATAAACCGCTTAAAGCCCGTGAGCATCTTTTTACGAATCTTTTTATTTTTGCGTGCTTTCCACTTTTCACCGTTGGCGGCTTTTTGCTGTGTGATGTTCGATCTGTTGGTGGTGCGTAGGTAGGCGGCGATTTTTCGCATCAGCTTACGCCTGGCAACGGGCGGAATCTCACCCGCTAATTGGGTGAGTGTTTCGTCGAGTTGATAGAGGTTTGAGCTGATGGCTGTCATGGTTGCGCTTATTGATGTCTTCTATCTTATTTTCTTGATGTAAAAAGTACAGCCGCCTGTGCTGTTCCCGTCTATTTGGGGCGTACCACTATCGGTCATTTTAAATTTCACCTTTCTTGTCTGACCAGCGGGTACATCAATAAAGGCTCTAGCAGGGGATGGCCCACGAGTTGAGCTACTAACTGCATCGGTAGTTCCAGTATTGCCGACCTTCGAGCCGTTGGATTCCCACCACCCCGCCATCCAATCGTTAGCCTCGACTTGGACTAGGTTCATTTCTAGCTCCCAAGTGCCAGGCGTTAAAATATACTCAAACGAATTTCCCTCAATAGGTTTGCCAAGCTTTTCATAATCCCATTTAGAAGTCCAACCGATGTCGAAGTATTGCCCAGCGTTTCTAGCCCCCATTGTGGCTGTCATTCGGGCGCTGACTAGACTGAAGTTATTTTCACCTACTACTACTGCCTCACTTAAAAACGTATTTGTACCAGCATCCCACTTATAGCCGTTGCTTGGCGCTAGGACATTAAGCACTAAATCTTTAGCATGAAAGCTTCTATCGCTCATTACGTTTCTGATTGAGTCTTTTTCATACACGATAATATTATTATCAATGCTAAATAAGAACTCGTTCTCACGCTTTTGCGTGGGATAGTTCGCCCCTGTATAGCTCCGTGTTGCTTCTATCTCGTAAGCTTTGAATTTTTCCGTGAACTTATCCCAGTGCCAAATACTTTTGGGTGATTTAACCTCAAGTGTCATAAATTCAGCAAAGCGGGACTTCTGTACTTGCTTAAACGTATCATCACCATTCGAGTCATAAAGTTTATGATTTTCAAGGTCGAAGATCGTTTCGCCTTTTTGAATGCCTGTTGGCTGTGTGCCCCAATACATTTGTGTAGCTACTTGGTGCGTGAAGTCATTGCCTGATTGATCGCTTTTAACAATAGTTATTTGCCCGCCGTTACCCTCTTTTGTCATTGTGAGTATAGCCGCGCCCTGCACCTGAATAATAACCTTACCCGCTTGATCAGATCGCGTTACTAAACCGCCTGTTAAGTCGTTAAACAAAGTTAAGTTTGCGGGTGGGTGCATAAACCAGAATGTTTTGCTACGCCCTTCTGCAATAATTAACTGCTGAACCTCACTATTCTTAATATCATTAGTATTAAGGATTCGAGTGCCGCCGTTTGACACATGACCAAAAACATTGCCTGCCTGTTTGTGCTTGCCAATCACGCGCATTTTAGTGGCATCATCCCACCATATTGGCGTAATCGGGTCAGGTATAACATCAGTCGTTAGTGCTTCAACGTGATAACGCTCATTAACTAATTCGTTGGCTGTGTTGTTTGGCGCTACTGCTATGTACGACGTGCCAACCACGGGTGCTAAGCCTAGCGGATAATCGGGTAATATTTCACTGCTGATGGTGTCGGGCTTCATTACAAATTCAGGGTCAGCCGCATCAAACAGCTTGGGAGCTGTGCCTTTAAATACCCATATACCTGCAAAGTTGCTTGAGGGTGTGCCTATCCATACCAATTGATTGGGTAATATAATTCTTGCATTGGCATCGACGGCTGTAGTAAATATCCGAGTTGATCGCGTGGTTACCCATGTGTTGCTTGTATCGCCCACAGGGTTAACCCCTGCCGCAATGTGATCAATCATTGCGCGGTAAAGAATGCCGTCATCGCCCCATGCATATCGTCTTGATTTGCTGTTAATTGTGGTTGAGCCATCACCATAGCCATCATAAGCGGCTTCCCATAATGTATAACCAGAACCGTGAATGAGTGCTTTAATTTCTCGGTTTAGTTGCTTTGGCTTGTGCAGTTTAAATTTATCTACAGTTCCATTTACAACATCGCCATCTGCCGCCTGAGCAATATCAAAAACAACTACATCACCCTTCTCATCTTTATAGCTTGCGCCTGTTTTATCTGCATTAACAGCAAATTCGGTCAGCACGTCATCTTTTGAAAAGGGGCGATACCACTGCCAGACACTGGCGACAACGGTGTACCAGCCTTTTTTGTATTGCGGGTTTTGTGCATCCCCCGTGCCAATATCATCTTCTGTTAGTGCGGCCACTTGTGTTTGCCCTGCAACAACAGCGGGAAGCCCCACATACGTTGCTGATGCATTGCCGATGGTGGTGGTCGGTGGTGCGACGGCTTTTACGACTTTGTTTGCAATTTGTCCGTTATTCGCGGGCATATCATCAAGCGTTGCAAGCCATGTTGAGTCCCAGGTGGTGATGACTTCATCGTATCGGTTTTTGATGAATTGGGAGCCTAGCCCAGCGCGTAAATTACTAATGACAATGCCCGTATATTTTGAACCTTGCCCTGGCAAAATTGGGGCTAAGTCGATTGCAAAATAATAAAACCCGTCGGCTCCTGTTATAAAGCGGGCATTTAATGCTGCGGTTGACATTAAGCTTTGGATGGTTGGCGCGTATTGAAAGCCTGCGTTGTCGTACATATAGTTGCTGATAATAAAGGCAACATCTTCATTATAAAGGCTTTCGACGTTTAGCTGATAAGACATCGCTATATTTTCGATAACGCCGTTGGTGCCAAAAGGAGTTTTAATTAGCAGGGTTTTCTTTGCCTTTGAGCCGCTTTTGTATTGTTGATATAAGTGCCTAATTTGGACCATGCCATTTTCATAAATTAGGTTTTGGTCTTTTTGTATATCGGCACGCAGTATCGAGGGTTGCCATATTTTTTCTTTCGTGATTGATGCATCCGTGTAATCATTTTTTACCGCTTTTTGTGGCAGGTTTTCAGCGAGCAGTTTAGAGTTGATGTACTTCTCATCGTCTGTTTTTGCATCAACGCTTGCTTGCGTCGCCTTGGCAGTTTTGTTGAGCTTCTTAGCCTCTTCTGTTTCAGCTCTGTTTTTTTCAAGTGTCTCGGCATCTGTAGCACGTTGTATCTCTGTGCCCAACTCTGTTGCGGTTGCTTTTTGGTCTAGCGCTGTTTGAGTGGCTTCTGATATTGGCTTGCTGACATCGCTAGTATCGTCGACATTTTTTAACCCCAGTTTATCTTTTGTTAATCCGTGCGGGTTTTCAGTGTCTTGTATGTGTGTTTCGGCGATTGGCTCTGCGCCTGCGGGCGCGTTTTTTAATGCCTCTATTTGAACCTCTGCGGCTGAAATTCTGGCGGTATTGGATGCTACAGGGGCGGATAATGTGTCTATTTCGCCTTGCAGTACCGCTCTGATTGCCTCCACTTCTGCATCGCTTGCATTCCCTGCAACCAAGGCATCGTAAACTGTTTGGTCGACCTTGCCTGCTATTTGCGCGGCAACGGCATCGAGTTCTGTTTGCGTGGCGTTGTTGTTATTGAGTGCATCAATGTTGGCTTGCAGGGCGTTGATTTGTGCCAGTGCGGCGGCATCAACTACACCACCGCCTGTTGTAACTGCGGCGGCATTTTTAAAAAACTTGCTATCTATCGGGGTGATAGGCTTTGTTTTATAGGGTCCACTTTGGGCGTTTTTAAAATGTTTTGATGCGAGTGTTTCTGGCATGATTATTGTTCTCTTGTATTGTCTAATCAGTGGGTATTTGTGCGTTGCCGTTGCTGTCTGTCGTGAGCGCCTTAATGGGGGGCTGACCCTGCTCTTTTATCCATAGGTCGGCTGTTATTGATTCACCTTCAAAAATCACGGGCGGGTTGCACGGTATTAGCTCGGTTGTGCCATCGGCATTGGTTTTGCTTTTAAACTTTTCGCTTAGCGGTAACTGTATAAATACGTCGGCGGTGGTTTTATTTTTTGGGTCTACCTCAAAGGTGAATGCGGTTTTATCACGTGTTGGCTGATACACATTAAGCCACCACACCAGCGCCGCAAATAGTGTAATTTGGTCGCTATTGGTATCGGTGATTAAAATATTAACGGTATAACTAAGCTCAATTATTAGCTTGTCACTTTGGCTGTGCGTGAGCTTGCTGTCGCATTTGCCCGCATCGATCCACACTTGCAGCGTTTGTTCGTCGGCAAGCTTTCTCTCGATAAGAAAATCAAATATTTTTTGGCTTTTTTGCATTTAAAACATTTCTACTTTATTGCTAGCACCCACGCCTTGCCAGTGTTCTAGGCGTTTTTGGTTGCGCCTTACTCTGCGGGCGGCGGCTTTGTTTAGCGCGGCGATGTCTTGCGCGTTTTTAATCGCTTTTTTTTCTTTGGCTTGTTTTCGTGATTGGATTATCTGCGGCGCACCTGTTTTTAATGCCATGACAATCCCCATTCCTAATATTGCTGTAGCCAATACTGATTTTTTCATTTTAATAAGTCCTTTAACGGTTTAAATTAATACGATGGTGGCGCGTGGCTTACCAATGATTCGGCGTATTGCTTCGCGGCTTTCTTGAAAGTATTCATCGGCGTTTATCTCTAGCGTTTCGGATCTATAGCGCCCGCTTTTGGTGGTGTCATAATCGCGGTATTTTTCGGTTAACTTGCCTTTTGCCAGTGCATAAACGGCGGTTTTATAGTCGCTGACTTTTTCATGCTCGGCGCTTGTCCCTTCGCCATAAACGTCGCCTTTTGTTTCGCTTAGTTTACTGGGGGCTGGGGTGAGTTTTGTTAATGTCTCACGCCATTTTTTTAAGTCGTGATTTACTTCGCGTAGGGCGGTTTTTAATACGTCTATTTGCCTTTCGTCGGCGTGTGTTTTATCGATGCGGCTTATTTTTTGAAAATCTAATAAGCTGATACTTGGATAAAACGCAATATTGGGAATGGTGCTATCCGCAGAGTTGCCCGCTTGTGCGATAAAGTTTGGCGGCTGGATTGGATTTGTTGGCGGATTAGTGGGCATAGTTCCTGCCCCTGCTTTCGTGGTCTTCGCGGCAATCGCTATCGCAATAAACACCCTCTTTTAATGGATCATTGCAGTTATAACAGTGACCAATATGCGCGAGCTCGGTTTTGCGGTGCGAAAGTGCGGCTTTAAGCCCAAGATCGGTATTAATTTGTGCTTGGTCTGCTGGGTCTGCCATTGTTTTTCGTTTTCCTACTATTTAACACAATAAAATAACCGCGGGGGAGGCGTGGGGCTTAATGGGTTTAAAGCATCAAGGCCACGCCGACCGCGGTTAGACTCGCGGGGAGAGGGTTTAAGTCTTTTTCGGATCGTCTTCGCTGGCTTTTTCAGCTTCGGGTTTTTCTTTAAGGCTTTTTTCCATTTTTGTGACGGTGGTTTTTAAACCTATATTCGGGTTTAGTTCGACGGCGCGTTTGTAATGCTCGAGTGCTTTTTCTGGGTCGGTGTTGTGTGCAAAAATCCCCGCCAGCTTGTGTGCTTTGGCAGATACCTGGTCCATTTGGTCACTATCTTCTTTATGCTGCATCACTGTTTTAATAATCTCACCGTGCGCTTGTAGCTCATCGGGTGATAGTTTTAACAGTTGGTCGACCATTTCTTCGACGTACACATTAACCGTTGCACGTTCGATATGCGGTGGCATAGCGAGGCCATGAACGATTGCGTATTCTGCTAGCTCGGTGGCTCGATCAAAGTTGCCTGCGTCGATATTCCAAAGCATTAGTGTGGTTAGCACAATATCTTCAATGCCTGCATCGCTTTGAATGACACCATTGAGATAATCATCATAATCGCTGACGATTTCGCTTTTTGTTTCGATTTTTTTCTCAACACTTTTTATTTGCTTAAGGCGCTTTCTATCCAGCGCTAATTTACCCAGCAATAGCTCATAGTTTGTGCGTTTTGGATCGATGCCGTTTTCGGCTTCGCTGGTTTCTGCAGCAGCGCTGTATTTTTGAAAGTGTTTGGCGGCAAGTGATGTCATGGGTTTATCCTCTTGTTTGGCTTTTAATGAAAAAAAGCCCCATTACAGGGCTTTTTTTGTGTGGCAGTTGCTAAGGCTTATGCCCAGCTTCCGTCGGCTTTTTTCAGCTTGATTGAATCACTTTCTGCCATACACATTAGGCCGTAATCTTCGATGATGTAATCAGTGTTGATGCTGTTGTAATCTTCGATACGGTCACGCTTTGCATTATCAACAATGGTACGGCGGGTGGTGCCTTCTTGACGGTAAATAGCGAGGTTTTCTAGTGTGGTGATGGCAATTGCTCTTGGCGGTAAAAATGGCACACGTGCTGCAGGCATATTGCCCACTTGCTTGTTTGACATAATTACATCAAGGGCTAGGCGCTCAGTTGGTTCGTTGAAGCTGTTAACCAGGTTAAAGTATTTTTCATCGAATAATTGACGACCAACAATAACGATTAGGTCGCTGTCTTCTTGATGCCATGGGTCGATTAGGTTGTTTACCATATCAAGCACTAAGGCATCGATGTGGTTGTAGTCTCCACCTTTTCCAACTTTAATTTGCCCTGCTGTTGCGCCGTCTTTTAGGACACGTGCAGGCGCTTTGTCTCGCATTTTTTGGAACCAGCCTTTACCTACGTCTTGTAGTAGCGGGTTTGCGGCTTTGTCTGAATCTGCCGCGCGGCTTGTGCCGTTCCAGCCTACCATTAGCGTATCTCTGGCGCGTTGGCGTGCGATGGCGCGTGAAATTCGCTCTTGAAAATCAGGGTATTTCGCCCACATATCAAGCTTGGCGTAACGAATCGCGGTGTCACTATTGGTTTGTTGGCAGTGGTAGCTATTTTTGGGTGATAGCTCTGATACATCAGTTGCTTGGCGATCTTTTGTTTTGGTATCCGTATTGCTTGCGATAGGTGAGCTAATATCAAGGCCGATTGTTTCGCCTTGTTGCTCATCTACCGTTTGGAAGCTGATTCGATTTAAAAAGCCCGCTTCTTCTCGCATGACGTCTTCGAGTGATTGCTCGATAGTTGGGTCTACCGTGAAGCCTTTGCCGCCAATGACAACATCGCTAGAAACACTATTAATATCTGCAACGCCTTCTTGGTAGGCTGTAAATAATTCGCGGGTTTTATTTTTCATCGCTTGGGTTCTCTTTTATCGTTTGATTTTTTTAATGGGTTTAAAAAGCTTTAGGCTTAATATTTGGGTTTGTTGCTGAATTCACCTGAACTTTTCGGGCGCTTTTTATGAGGCTCTTGGCTTCCATATTCTTCAATCTGTGTTTTTAGAGTGTCGAGCTCTGCGGTTAATGTTTTGTATTCTTCGGATTCACTAAACGCGATACCAGATGAACCAGCACCGATTTTATTAACGGTGTTTTTAAGTGTTGTAAAGGCGGCTTTTTGATCGTCTAGCTCTTTTGCTACTAGCTCGAGGCTTTGCTCGTGATCGCTAAAGCGGGCGTCGTTGTCTTCGCTGGTTTTTGTGAACATTGCGCTGATTCTTGAGAACAGGCTTGGTTTTTCTTCGGCTTTTTCGAAGCCAAAGTTATCGTCAATTTCTAAAAATGCCGAGAACATTTTTGTCTCGTCATCTTTTGTGCGGGCGCTAAACCAGTTTAAATAATCAGTGCCACCGACGGATGGGTTATCAGTTGCGGCTAAGCCAGTGAGGTAAGCTTCGCCAGATCCGCAATAATCTGGATCCATTTCTATCGAGGTGTAAACCTTTTTACCGTCATGGTTTAATTCGAGCAGTGAATCAAGCGGATTTAATAAACCGTATAGGCCGAGTTTTCCGTCTTCGCCTTCTTCTGCTTTTGTTTCTAATACGTCACCTTGTGGTTGAAAGTAACCATCTGGGAAGTAAGAGCGGAAATGATCGAGCCAAATTCTAGCGCCGTGCTTTTCTTTTGCATTGTAGTTGTCAGCCATTTGTTGTATTTGATCGCGGGTGATTTTGCGGCCGTCAATCGTCTCGCCTTCTTTGGCTATGCGGAAAAACTTTGCTAGGTATTTGTTCATTATTGGTTTATTCCTGTCTTCATCGTATCTGAAAAATTTAGGTGCTTTTAAGTGGCTTTCATTCTTTGCCGTGCTTCGTTTCCTTTCAATCCTTGCTTATTGTATTTGCCACAAATACAACAAGCGGTTGAGGGATGCTTTGCCCGTTGTTCGTACACTTTGCCGAATGAGTTCAAATACAAAAATAAACGATGATCCGCGCGAGCGAGCCAAACGCCTTTACTGGCAGGGCTATAAGGTGGTGGAGGTTGTCGAAATTTTTAAGGGTGAGGGTTTGGAGATTCCTGCCGCGACTATTCATTCGTGGAAGAACCGCGATGATTGGGATGGCGCAGCACCGATAAGCCGTGTTGATAATGCACTCGATGCCGAGCTGGTTCGTTTGATTGGCAAAATCGATAAAACCGATCGCGATTTAAAAGTGATTAATCAGTTAATGAATGCCAAAGAAAAGGCCGCGAGGATCCGAAAGTTTGAGGCGGGTGGATCTGAAAAGCACTTAAACGAGAAGGTGCGCAATAAGGGCCGCAAAACCAATACGGAAAAAAACTATTTAGATATAAACCAACTTGATCGCCTGGAAGAATGTTTTAAGGATAATTTATTCGATTATCAGCGTGTTGCAATTAATAATATTAAAAAGCATCGTATTACAGATTTTTTAAAGGCGCGGCAGATTGGTTGGACTTATTTAATCGGGCGTTTTGGTGGGCTTGATTGTGCCACTACGGGCGATCCGCAGAACTTTTTATCGGCTTCAAAAAGACAGTCGCATATTTTTAAGGGCTATATTGTTGATATGGTGAAAGAGGCTTGCGATGTGGAATTGCAAGGTTCGGATCAGATCCAATTTGGGCACAACGATGGTGTGATGAATTTTTTAAGCACCAATAAAAACACCGCACAGGGCTATCACGGCCATTCTTATTTTGATGAGTATTTTCATATCCCTGGCTTTAAAGCGTTTAAACGTAATGCATCGGGTATGGCGATGCACAAGCAATGGCGCCAATGTTATTTTTCGACACCTTCAACGACTTCATCAGAGGCGTATCCGTTTTGGACGGGCGAACACTTCAACGAGGGACGGCCTAAAAAAGATCATATTAATTTAGATGTTTCTCACGCGGCGCTAAAAAATGGGCGGCTTTGTGAAGATGGGAGATTCAGACAGATTATCACTATCGAGGATGCTATAGCCGGTGGAAATGATTTATATGACATCGAAACGCTTAAGCTTGAGTATAACCCGCGAGATTTTAATAATTTATTGATGTGTGAATTTCTCGACGATACTTTAAGCGAGTTTTCATTAAAGCAAATGCAAGCGTGCATGGTTGATAGTTGGGAGGTTTGGGACGATTACCAACCTTTGCTTATTAAACCTTATGCGGGTGATGTTTGGATTGGATTTGATCCGTCACGCTATCGAGATGATTCGAGTGTGGTGGTTATTGCCCCTCCTTTAAAGCCAGGCGGTAAGTTTAGGATCCTTGAGAAGTTCTCTTGGACTAATATGGATTTTGAAACCCAAGCGGCGCATATATACGAGTTAACTAAAAAATATAATGTGGCGTATATCGGAATCGATCGCTCTGGCATCGGCGCGGGGGTTTTTGAGCTGGTACAAAAATTCTATCCAGCCACCACGGGGATAAATTATTCCCTAGAAACAAAAAACAAAATGGTGCTCAAAGCTAAAAACGTTATTTATAAAAAACGCCTCGAGTTTGATGCGGGGTGGAGTGATTTATCGCTCTCTTTTATGTCGATCTCACGTGATACCACTGGCAGTGGGAAAATAACTTATAAAGCCACAAGAAACGAAAACACTGGCCATGCCGATTTAGCATGGGCGGTTATGCACGCCTTATTAAACGAACCGCTCGACGCTACTAGCGAAAGTGGCGGAAGCACTTCAAAAATGGAAACCTTTTAGTTATGTCTGAATCAAAACCCGATCAAGAAATTAGCAACGATCAACACCAGCCTGCGAAAGCACAATCGTTTTCGTTTGATAGCGCGTCGACGATGATCGATAAGTCAGAAATTTTAAATTATTCGAGTGTCTCTTTTAACGGTGAATATTATGTTCCACCGATAAACCCGAAGGTATTCGAAAAGGCTTATAAAGAAAACCCTTATTTGGGTTCGGCGGTTCAGATCAAGCGAAATTTGTTAAGGCGCTATTTTAAACCGAATAGCAAATTAACCCGTGCGGAATTTTCGGGCTTTGCCCTAGACTTTTTAGTGATGGGCGATGCTTATTTAGAACGTATCGACACGCGAGCGGGTAAAATATCACGGCTTAAGAGATCACCAGCGATGTGGACGCGCCGCGCCAAAGATGACGAGTATTTATTTTTAACCAAGCCAAAAGGCTATTATTCTTATCACACGGGAAACCATCATTTTAAAAAAGGTGATGTATGTCATGTTTTAGAAGAGGATCTATCACAAGAAATTTACGGACAACCTGATTTTGTGCCAGCGCTAAATTCGGCATGGCTTAACCGTGATGCAACATTGTTTAGACGAAAGTATTATCTGAATGGATCCCATGCCGGGTTTATTTTGTACATGACAGATACGGCGCATAAAGAAGATGATATCGAAAACCTAAAAGAGCAGCTCGCAAACAGCCGCGGCCCTGGTAACTTTAGAAATCTTTTAATGTATGCACCCAATGGTGATAAGGATGGTTTAAAGATTATCCCAATCAGTGAGGTGGCTGCCAAAGACGAATTACTTAATGTAAAGAATATAACGGCTAAAGATGTTATAGCAATATCTCGAGTACCACCCGAATTGATGGGTACCACTCCCGAAGGTGCAGCACTTGGCGATAGAAAAAAAGCACTCGATGTTTTAATCGAAGCAGAGATTATGCCATTAGCTCAAAAGTTCGAAGAGGTTAACGAATACATCGGCGAAACAATAATCGCTTTCGACTTCCCAAAACTTAGCGATATCTAAAAACTTTTTACCTGGTGCAAACCAACAAAAAAGCCAGCAATCAAGCTGGCTTTTTGTTGGTTTAGTACCTTTAATAATTTTGTATAACTTCATCAATCAATAAAAAATTTATTGAAAACGGCTTAGTTAAACCAGAATAAAGAATGACTTCAGATCTAACAAGAACGTATGCGTCACGGACGTTTTTATTATCTAAATACTCAGCCATATTGAGCAGTTTCTTTGCTGTTTCAGCTAAGGAATCGCTAGTTCCACAATTACCTATTACCGTTTCGATATAAGAAATATCATCTGCCTTACTCATAAAACCCTCATATATAAAAATCACAACCCGCGCATTATAACAGATAATCACCTCCCCCCACGTGCCGCGCACTTCCCCCGCCACGCCTTGGGTATTTATGTGCGTGGTTTTTTTGCACTTTTAAAGGTTTATTAGCCCGCTACGTAGTGAGGGGTTCAATAGATAATAAATTAACTGAAAAAAGGCGCTTTCATGCGGTTGCTTGCGGGGTTGGTTGTATGGTTAATCCAGCGTTTGAGGGGTCCATTGCTGATGGAACCAACACCCTTGCTGCCGTCACTTCGTAGAGAACAGAAAGACCACAATCAGGATTAATGCATTGCCTTTTTTCTTCTTTAAATAAGGGGGTGATCAAATTACTTGTTCTTATTCTCATCCCAGAATCACACACTGGGCATTTATTGTGCGGTGTTCTTGGTTTGCGTTCAAGGTGTTTAGGTTGTCCCATTAAAATCCCCAGTCTTTATATAAAACAAAGATTTATTATACTATAAAAATCAATTCTATGGGACAGTTAAAATAGATAAAGTCATATTAAACAATTACTTGCATTGTTGAGTAACTATCTACGAACCAGGGGGTCGGGGATTCGAATTATCCCCAGCGCGCCATTATTTATAATTAAATCAGTCATTTAGGCTGTTTTTTTGTCTTTAAAAAATACCGCTGTCCCATAAATGGGCCTTTGTCCCATAGATTTGCTTTCTGTCATTAAATTACTCTAGGGGGGGGGCATCGGAAAACGGTTCCTTTGGTTCCATCTCCATAATTATAACAGTAAGTTATTGTTTTAAATAAACTAATCATACAAATAAAAAGGTTCCTTTTATGGTTCCAGAATGGTTCCTAAAAAGTTCCCTTCAATAAAATCAAACACTTAGCCTGTGGATAAGTAACCGTCTGGAACCGTTCCACTGGAACCATTCTGGAACCTTTTTGGAACCTTTTTAGGTAGTATAATAAGTAGTAATATATATATATATATCAATACTTTACACCGTCACTGTTTTTTTTGGAACCAAAGGAACCGTTTTCCGATGCCCCCCCTCTATTTTTAAAATAGTGCAAAAATGCGTAAAAAGTAAGCACTTTTTAGGTTTTAATTACGAATGAGAATCATTTGCACCTTTGTATAAAGGCTGGTGAATATATGAAAGCCCGTTACTTATTAACCTGGTCAAAGATGTGCGACATTGGCACATGATCGACCGTATCACCTTTGCGGCGATAAACCATTTTAGTGATATCTTCTTTAGTGTGTACCAGCAAACGGCTGGCATGTTGCAAATCAGTATCGCTGGCAGTCTTAGGCCTTAAATCGCGCTGTTGAAACCTTTCTTTTAAATCCGTCTCATCTAGTGCTTAGCAAAAAAACCATTTTGAGAAAGCCATACAAATTGTTTCGACTGTTGACTATAGCCGGTTAATTTATGGATTTCTTTAGGTTTTAAGAATAATTCAGGCATAAAAATAAAAATACGAGATATATCGGGTAAAATTCACAATAGACAGCTATTGATTTTTTACCGTCCATCGTCTTAAAATTTCAAACACTTCTGTAAGTGTAGAAATGCGATGTTTTTTAGATGGTGTTCTGCCAACTTTCACAAAATACTTGCCAAAAAAAGCAGGTGCTAAATTTAAAGTAAATTTCTCACCATTCGCCTCTATTGTAATTTTAATTGTTGATTTCATAATATATGTTTTATTCAAACATAAGCACATGATTAAGCTTGTAATTATTAGAATTACAATATATCGCTGTCCTTCTAATCACAGTGTTATACGTCTAAAATTTCCTTAACAGTTTTATTACTTTCATTTCCCCATGGAATTAAATCACCATCTTGATATAAATCTGGCAAATCTTTTAACTCCATAACCCTGCTACTTCTAGTTGCAGTTCCATCGTTATCATCAAATCCACTGCATTGCTCTGCAACCATTTCAGCTTCAATAATGCTATTGGCTTCAACTACCATTTCTTTTTCAATTACAACTTTAAAAATTTTCATTTTGTACTCCGTTCACGTATAACAACTCACTCATTTTGGACTGTCGCAAGTAGGGCTTGCCAAGCCTCAAACATCGTGCATTTAGCTCCAGCCCAATAGCTCTGGGTTATGCGCCCACTATCGTGGGTAGGGTTCAAATTCCACACATTCCACTGGTGCAAAGGTCTAGCTCTTCTTGTTCAGGTGAAAACTGCCCAGGCGAATATTCAGCCCATTTAATCACTTCAACAATTCCTTGCGCCCCTGCGTGTCGTTTCGGTCTAAACATTGTCTTATTCACCTTCCCTTCGAGTTTTTGCAAACGCTTAGTTTCAAAGTCACCCATACTCCTAAAGTCGTATCGGTTAGCATTTGTGCAAGGGTGGCATTCTTTGCTTCTATGGCCAAGTATTTTAAAGCCAGCTCGTTCAAGTAAATCATTTCTTTCAACTTCTGAATGCTCAAATAAAGGATGCCAAATCTTGCGCCCTCCGTGATAATCAGAAGCTTCAATAAATTCTGGTGTTTCTGCTCTCTCTCTGCTTTCTTCTCTGCGCTTGCCAATTATTACAACCGCTTTTGCTTCTGGGTCTACTTCGTCAACCCATTGTAAAAACGGTACGCCTTTCAATAGTCCGCTACACCACTGATAACGCTGGTTTGGAAAACCCTTTTTATGCACCATTAATTCTTCAAACTGCATCACTGGCTTAATTCTTACAACTTTAAAACCTGCTTTCTTTGCAAACGCTTCACCCAGCTTAATTTCTTTGTGCCAGTCCTCGCTTGCCCATCCAGTATCAATGTAGCAAACGGTTACATCAGGCAGGTTAGTTTCAACCGCCCACTGCATCAAAGCCTTGCTGTCATTGCCGTAGCTTGTAGAGATAATATTCACTACAAAACCACGTAAAAGTGGGGGGGTGTGCTTATATAAACGCATAACAACCGCTCCAAAGGCGAGCCGTGTAAGCAGGGTTTGTTGTGTTTGGTCATAATCGTATTCTCTTTTAAAGTTTGTTTAATTTCGCGCTACACGCCCGCTTTAAGCGAAAGGTTATGCGCCCACTATCGTGGGGAGT
>Ga0256844_10000081_pt1 | contig 37959 bp, 29 predicted proteins | sample MusselsmetaG_FD_189100 | JGI IMG/M metagenome (GOLD analysis project Ga0256844, IMG submission 189100) | Mussel associated microbial communities from hydrothermal vent at the East Pacific Rise, Pacific Ocean - Mussels | ecosystem: Host-associated > Mollusca > Shell > Unclassified ... | reverse complement strand
GCAGTTTCTGCCCAGTTTTTTGGCCTTAGACAAAGCATTATCTGCTTCATTTCTTAATTGCTCAATTGTTCTGAGCGAGCAGGAAATATTGTTTTCACACAGATACTTACAGTCAGTATAGAGTCCGGTTAACTCATCAACCTCACTCAAATAAAGCAGGTGTTTATTTAACTGTTCCAGCTCCAGTGTCAGCTCCTCAATTTTTTTTGGCTGGTATGAAGTTCAGTCACGTCTCGGCCAAGTGCCCGTGGACCAATGACATCACCCAGCTCATCGTTGATTATTGCATTTGCACTGAATGCTTGTCTCAAAATCGGTGAATAACAGATATTGATGATATATGAGCTAATTTCATTTTTTAATCCTTTATTTTTCTAATGCATATTGCTGATGCATAGCCGGTATTTTTACCTGGGTATGGTGCAATTTATCAGCAAAAACCTGCATACTGCTTTCTTCACCATGAACCAGAAATGTAGTCTTTGGATCTCGAGTTAATTTATGCCATGCCAGTAATTCTGACTGATCTGCATGGGCAGAAAAACCACCGATAGTATGGATGCTCGCATTAACCAAAATTTGTTCACCATAAATTTTTATCCGCTTTGCACCGTCTATTATTTGACGAGCTAATGTACCTCTTGCAGCAAAACCAACAAATACAATACTGTTTCGTTTATTCCATAAATTATGCTTTAAATGATGACGTATTCGCCCTCCGGTACACATACCTGAACCGGCCATAATAATAGCCCCTCCGTTAATCATATTAATTGCCATAGAGTCTGCTGTTTCCCGAGTAAAATGTAATCCGGGAAAATCAAAAGGATCATTATCATTTGAGCTTACATCCAGAGTTTCTGTATTATAGCATTCAGGGTGTCGGGCAAAGATTTGAGTTGCAGAAATTGCCATTGGAGAGTCAAGAAATACGTTAGCATATTGTTTTATGGTTTGATTAGTAATCCCCTCTCTAAGATAATAAAGAATTTCCTGAGCACGTTCCAGGGCAAAGGTCGGTATAATAACATTACCACCACGTTCAATGGTTTCATTAACGATTTGGTATAATTCATCAACAGAGGGCTGCAGTTGTTTATGCAGACGATCACCATAGGTTGTTTCCATAACTACCGTGTCAGCCCTAGGGGGTGGTGTTGGATTACGTAGAATTGCACGTCCGCCATAACCTAAATCCCCAGAAAATAACAGAGTATGTTTATGCCCTTCTTCTTCAAGCTCTAAAAATATACTTGCAGAACCGAGTATATGTCCAGCATCTAAAAAGGTGGCACGAATACCAGCAGCAATTTGTATGGGTTCATTATAAGAGGCCCTTCGACGAAAAAACTCAAGACAATTTAATGCATCCAGTGTACTATAAAGTGGTTCAATTTCATTACTGTGTTTGCGCTTATGTGAACTATGAAAGCGTTTTGCTTTACGCTTTTGATAACGCGCATCCGCTTCCTGTAATCCAGCAGAATCAAGCATTATTAATCGAGCTAGTTCAACTGAAGCTGGTGTGGTAATGACTTCACCTATAAACCCTCGCTTAGCTAGTAAGGGAATGCGACCACAATGATCAAGATGAGCATGGGTCAGTAAAACAAAATCAATAGATTCTGCTTCAAAGCCAAAGTCTTTTGCATTTTCTTCAGCCAGTTCATGCCCGCCCTGAAACAAACCACAATCTATTAAAATTCGCTTACCAGCACATTCAACTAAATGACATGAACCGGTTACATTTTGAGCCGCACCGTGAAATGAAATTTTCATGAGGTTTCCTTGTTGATATTTATTACCCGATAGCATGTGTCATTCAAACTGCAACTCGATAAAACAGATAAAGGGGTAGAAAGAGAATAACTAATTAAAATTATAGGTTTATTAAACTCTTTTTCTCTTGAAATGAAAATGACCTAACTCACATAGCAACAATATATTCAAAGCCTATAGACAGCTAATGGTTTAGCTATTATAGATAGATGCAATAGTGGTTGCATTAATTATCCTGCCTCCTCTGCCTATGAATAAAAAAATTGTAATTATTTAGTGTAATTTTTTTATTTAAAAAGCATCAAATAATATCGGGTAGCTTTTGCTCAAATAATATTTCCATCGCATGACTGGAGCTTACTCCACCCTGCTTACCGGGTAGCTGTGTTTCATCCAGTGAAGGACACTCTTTTTCTGCATTTTCCAGTGAGAGACAATATTTATCGGCCTTCTTTTTATCCCGCGAATTATCTGCAAAATAAAGTGGAGTTTTAGCCCGTTTAAAAAGATCAGTATCTTTGCTGTTTCAATTTTTTGAACTCACTCTCTATTGCTCAGTCAAATATGCCGCAAGCTGTTAGTAAAGAGTGATTTTATGTAATGCAGATTACTGACAAGCATGCTGTTTACACCTATCATTAAGGTACAACATTCTATTTATAAATTAAGTGCTTAAATATTTCCTTTTTTTAACGGTGCCAAAATGAACAAAAAAATCATTGTCCTGGCCGTATTACTTAGTATTATCCTCCTCGGTCTTTATCTCTATAGCACAACTAAAGATAAACAATCTTCTGATGAAATTGTCCTGTATGGCAATATTGATATTCGGGAAGTAAAACTGAGCTTCAATGGTAATGAACATATTAATAGCATTTTGGTTCAGGAAGGTGACACCGTAAAAAAAGGTCAGGAACTGGCTTTTTTACATACAGAAATTTTACAGAGCAACTCGGTACAGGCCAAAGCACTGGTGGAAGCGCAAAAACAGGTACTGGGGGCTTTATTAGCCGGGACACGCCAGGAAGAAATTGACAAAGCCCGCGCAGACTTACAGTCTGTTAAAGCTAAACTAATCAGTGCCCAAAGTACTGCGCAGCGTATTAACAAACTGGCGGAAAAAAAGCTGGCTTCAGCAGATGAAGCAGAACAGGCTCGTTCACTTGCTGATGCTTATACAGCACAGGTTAAAGCCCAGGAGGCAGCTCTGGCACTGGCAGTTGCCGGGCCGAGAAAAGAAGATATTGCTTATGCCCGGGCCATGCTGATTGCTAAACAGGCTGAGTATAGCCGTGCTTTACAAAATTTAAAAAATGCCACTTTATATGCACCTGAAAATGGTGTCATTCGCAATCGAATTCTTGAAGAAGGTGATATGGCCTCCTCACAAACACCGGTGCTGACACTGGCACTGACCCATCCTGTATGGGTGCGGGCTTATTTATCTGAAACTCAATTGGGGCTGGTAAAACCAGGGATGACAGCCACAATACAGACAGACAGCTATGCACAAAAATCCTATCCCGGCTGGGTAGGATACATTTCTCCCACAGCAGAATTTACCCCTAAAAATATAGAAACTGCTGAACTAAGAACACATCTGGTCTATCAGTTGAGGGTATATAGCTGTAATTTGGATAATGAGTTGCGTCTGGGTATGCCGGCCACGGTAAAAATAAATACTGCACAAAAAAATAAAGACACTAGCATACAATCACTTAAACAACGCTGTGCGCAATGAGTGCTAATAGTAAACATGTTATACAAGTGGAACATGTCAGCCTGAGCTTTGTCTTGCCGGCAAGAACAATCACTGCACTTGATAACATTTCATTTAATGTCCAGGCAGGGAAAATTACCGGGTTAATCGGTCCCGATGGGGCAGGTAAAACCAGCTTAATGAGACTATTATGCGGTTTGTTGAAAGCTGATAAAGGCCGGGCAATAGTACTGGGTCTGGATGTTGCTGAACATGCCCAGCAGATTCAGTCTCTGGTGGGTTACATGCCGCAGCGATTTGGCTTATATGATGATTTAACTGTACAGGAAAATATGAATCTGTATGCTGATCTACACAATATACCTAAAGAGCAGCGTCGACAGCGGTATGACAAATTACTGTCAATGAGCCAGATGGCAGCATTTACTCATCGCCTGGCAGGAAAACTCTCCGGCGGTATGAAACAGAAACTGGGCTTGGCCTGTGCTCTGGTCTCCCCGCCCCGTTTATTAATTCTTGATGAACCTACAGTTGGCGTAGATCCACTTTCCCGACGTGAGTTATGGCAGATAATTAAGCAGATGCTTGAAGAAGAACAGATCAGTGTGCTAATGAGCACCGCCTATCTGGATGAGGCCGAAGCCTGTGATGATGTTATTTTGATGCATGATGGCAAAGTACTTAAACAGGCCAGTCCCCAGGCGTTCAGCAGCACCCTGCGTAAACGTACCTTTCAGGTACATAGTAATAGCTATTCAAAACGCCACTTACAGTCCCTGCTGGCAAAACAGCCTGCAGTACTGGACGCATTAATTGATAATGATGATATTCATCTGGTCATGAAACAGGCAGTAAAACAGCCATTACCAGAATTTGCTATTGAGGATCTGCGCATTCAGGCAACCAGAGCACATTTTGAAGATGCATTTATTGCCTTATTAAAAAGCCACTCGACAACAAATGCCCCGGATAAGGCTCAGATAAAACAGCATTCATCCCTGCAGCTGCCTCTGAAAGAAAACTCTCAGACAGGTAATCAGCCATTGGACACTGTTATCTCAGTTGATCAGGTAGTGCGTCAATTTGGTGATTTTTTTGCCGTAAAGGGTATCAGCTTTAATGTGAAACGCGGAGAAATATTTGGTTTGCTGGGTGCCAATGGGGCAGGTAAATCCACCTTATTCAGAATTTTATGCGGCCTGCTGCCCGCCAGTGATGGGAAAGTTCTGGTGGCAGGACATGATTTACGAACAGCTTCAGCCAATGCCCGTGCTCATATCGGTTATATGGCGCAACGTTTTTCACTTTATAGTAATCTGACGATAAAGCAAAATTTAAAGTTTTTTGCCCATGCATACGGACTAAAAGGCCGCTTACAGGAAGAACGTATTCAGTGGGCATTAGATGAATTTGAACTAGGTGAATATTATCATACCAATAGCAATGATCTTCCCCTGGGCTTTAAACAACGTCTGGCTTTTGCTACAGCACTGATGCACCAGCCGGATATTTTATTTCTTGATGAACCGACATCGGGAGTAGATCCCCTGGCACGACGTGAATTCTGGCATAGAACCAATGAACTTGCTGAATCCGGTGTCACCATATTAGTAACAACACATTTTATGGATGAAGCAAATTATTGTGATCGTTTAATTATTATGGCCGATGGCACTGAACTGGCCAGCGGCACTCCAGAATCCTTACGTCATAAATTTACAAGCACAAGCAATCCTCAGCCCAGTATGGAAGATGCCTTTATTGCGCTGGTTGAAAACAGGACCCAACAACATGTCTGATGAAACAATAGTTAACTCAGCCAGGTCATTCAGCAGACAACGACTCAATGGTATTATTCGCAAAGAATCACTACAGATCATCCGTGATCCCTCAAGCATCGCTATCGCTTTTGTGTTGCCGGTTGTGCTGTTATTATTATTTGGCTATGGTGTTTCACTGGATGCCAAAAATGTTCCCATTGGTTTTGTCGTTGAAACTCCGGATAGTACCAGTTACTCATTTACCAGTATGTTCGAGCATTCAGACTATTTTGAAGCGCTTCATTTTGTCAATATTTATCAGGCTAAAAAAGCACTGACAGCAAGAAAAATATTTGCTATTGTCCGTTTAAAAAATAATTTTACTGAGCTAATACTCTCCTCTGGTAAAGCTCCTATAGAATTAATTGTGAATGGCGTAGATGCTAATCAGGCGCGAATAACAGAGGGTTATATACAGTCTGTCTGGCAGCTATGGTTAAGCAATCTGGCGCAACATAAAATGCAGCCGCTCACTATGCCGATCACTATTGAATATCGCGTCTGGTTTAATTCTGCATTAAAAAGCCGTAATTATCTGGTGCCCGGTTTAATTGCTGTTATTATGACTCTTATTGGGGCTATGCTAACGGCAATGGTAGTCGCCAGAGAATGGGAAAGAGGCACAATGGAGGCTATCCTGGTGACCCCGGTGCATCTTACAGAATTCTTACTGGGTAAACTTATCCCATATTTTGCCCTGGGTATGGGGGGTATGCTTTTGTCTGTTGCTATGGCTTACTGGCTGTTTGATGTACCCTTTCGCGGCAGTCTGGCTGTGCTATTTCTGGCATCTGCTCTATTTATGCTCACCTGCCTTGGTATGGGACTTTTTATCTCAACCATTACCCGCAGTCAGTTTGTTGCCGGAGAAATTTCTATTTTAGTGAGTTTTTTACCTGCTTTTATTTTATCCGGCTTTATCTTTGATATTAATTCAATGCCACCGCTTATTCAGTGGATAACCTATCTGGTACCGGCAAGATACTTTGTTGATATTATTCAGAGTATTTTTCTGGCCGGTAATGTGTGGCCAATAATAATAAAAAACTGTCTGTTTTTAATATTAATGTCCTTAGTCTTTTTTGCTCTGATCATGAAAAAATCTCATAAGCGCCTGGAGTAATATATTATGCTGTATCAGATATTCGCTATTGCCCTTAAAGAGTTTCAGGCACTATTACGTGATCGTCAAAGTCGACTGGTTCTTATTGGCCCACCTATTGCCCAACTGCTGATTTTTGGTTACGCTGCCACGTTTGATTTAAATAATATTCCAGTAGCCATATACAATCAGGACAATTCGCAATTGTCTCGTCAACTGGTAAGCAAAATTACCGGCAGCCCACATATTCAATTAATTAAAAACGTACAGTCGGCCAATGAAATTGCCCCTCTGTTGACAGAAAAGAAAGTATTGATGCTTATTCATATTAAAGCAGATTTTTCTACTGAACAGGTCAGCAGGCATTCAGCCGCTATTCAGGTCATTGTTGATGGCCGCAACTCAAATACCGCGTTGCTGGCATTAAACTATATGCGTACAATTATCATCGATTTTAATCAGCAGCTTATCATCACTCAGGGGCAACGCCCTCCCCCTGCAATCGTCAAAATACGTTCCTGGTTTAATCCTGATTTACTCTCCCGCTGGTTTATTATTCCCGGTATTGTTGCGCTATTAACTCTGGTCGTGCCGCTGATAGTTACCGCATTGTCTGTTGCCCGTGAACGTGAAGCTGGCACTTTTGACCAGATTCTGGTGACGCCTTTATCGCCTGCACAAATACTCATAGGCAAGTCCATCCCAGGTATAATTATCGGCTTGTTGCAGGGTACCGTGATTATTGCTCTGACAGTCGTATGGTTTAACATCCCCTTATTAGGCAATCTGGGTGCTTTATACCTGGGTTTATGCTTGTTTTTATTGTCAACAGTCGGCATAGGATTGATGATTTCATCCTTATCCATCACTCAGCAACAAGGTCTAATGGGTGCATTTTTATTTCTGGTACCGGCTGTAATTTTATCTGGTTTTGCGACTCCCATTGCCAATATGCCTGAGCTTGTTCAGGATTTAACTTATATAAATCCCATGCGTTATTTTTTGATTATCGTGCGCGGTGTTTATCTTGAGGGCAATAGCTATGCTGACTTAATTCATCAATTCTGGCCAATGACACTCATTGGCCTGATTTCACTCACATTTGCCGGCTGGCTTTTTAAACATCGACTGTACTGAGTTATTTTTTGCTGCTATAAGATAATACAGCTATAAAAAAACAGCTGTCGATAAACAGACAAATTTTGATAAACATGTTCGGAGCTGATTTATGTCATCATCATCTTTTTCTATTGCTATCACCGGTGCCGGTGGCAGTGGTGCTGTTACTGCAGGCCTGATATTACTCGAAGCAATGGCAGAATCCAGCTTTTATGGTTTTATGCAGCGTTCATCCGGCCCGCAGATCCGTGGTGGAGAATCAGCAGTATTAATGCATTTCGATACCAGCCAAATATTGTCAGTCAACAATCACTTTGACTATTTACTGGCACTGGACTGGTTCAATATTGAGCGTTTTATTGATGAATTGCCACTGACTGATAACAGCCTGGTTATTTATGATACTAAGGCCGGTGATGTTCCCGCTGTACTCAGCCAAACACAGGCACGCTTTGTCTGTTTTGATTTAAAAGGTATAGCTCAAACTATTAGCGGCGGACGTGCCAATATGGTGGGTCTGGGTCTACTGGCTCATACCTTTTCATTGCCTGCCGTCAATATTCATCATGCTGTTAATAAAATTCTTGCGCATAAAGGTGAAGCGGTTGTAAACAGCTCTGTGGACTGTATTTTAACAGGCATGGATGAGCAGCAAAAAACAAATGCCTGGCCAATTCATACACCCGTTATACAGGCAGCAGTAAAAACACCACGCTGGAGTATCAGCGGCAATGAAGCCTGCGGCCTGGGAGCCATACAGGCCGGTGTACGTTTTGTTGCAGCCTATCCAATTACACCGGCAACAGAAATACTGGAATGGTTGTCACCACGGCTGGAACAACTGGGCGGTGGTCTGTTGCAAGCCGAGGATGAACTGGCCTCTATTAATATGATAATTGGAGCATCCTTTGGTGGTGTTCCCTCTTTGACAGCCACCTCCGGGCCGGGACTGAGTCTGATGCTTGAGGGTATTGGTCTGGCCATTGCCAGTGAAACGCCTGTGGTTATTATTAATGTCACCCGCGGCGGCCCCTCTACAGGCATACCCACCAAGTCAGAACAATCTGATTTAAATATTGCTTTATATGGCTGCCATGGTGATGCTCCGCATCTGGTACTGGCACCACTTAATATTTCAGATGCTGTGCTGACCACCTATTGGGCAACCTGTCTGGCAGAGCAATTACAAACAGCGGCCATTGTTTTATCTGATCAATTTATTGGCCAGTCACGCGCTATTATTGATAAACCATCTATTCCTTTTGCGCCGTGTCAGCGAAGCACAGCAGAGAAAAACACAGATAATTATCAACGCTATCTTATACTGGATGATGGCGTGTCGCCAATGAGCATTCCCGGCACAAAAAATGCTATGTATACTGCGGATGGGCTTGAGCATAATCCTCATGGAACCCCCTCTTCCATGAATTATGATCATCAAAGCCAGGCACACAAAAGAAAGCATAAACTGCAGCAGTTTGATTATGGTGAACACTGGGCTGAGATTTCAGGTCAGGGTGATATTGTGCTGATCACCTGGGGCTCATCATCCGCTGTGGTAAATGAAACTGCCCGGCAATTACAGCCATTGACCATCAAAACAATTGCCATACGTCTATTAATGCCGCTGCAGGTTGAGCCATTATCCGCTGCGGTGAAAGATGCTCGTATAATAATTGTTATTGAACAAAATCAGGGCAAGCAGTTATTTCATTATTTACATGCTCATCAATGCCTGCCCGACAATGTGCATTCTCTGGCCCGATCAGGCCCACTGCTGTTTCGCCCCGATGAAATAGCAAATTATATTAAGGAGCTGATATGAGCATTGAATTAAAAGCTAAAGATTATAAATCAGCCATCAAGCCAGTCTGGTGTCCCGGTTGTGGTCATTTTTCTATTTTAAGTGCACTGACGAAAGCGCTGGCTTACTTACAGATTGCCCGGCATGAGATTGCCTTTATCTCAGGTATAGGCTGCTCATCTCGAATCCCGGCTTATGTGGACAGTTATGGTTTTCATGGAATTCATGGCCGGGGTCTTGCTCTGGCATCCGGTTTAAAAGCAGCCCGACCTGATCTGCATGTTATTGTGGCTGGTGGCGATGGAGATGGTTTTTCCATCGGCGGCAATCATTTTATTCATGCCTGTCGACGCAATATGGATATGCTTTATATTGTGATGGATAATCAGGTTTATGGTATGACTAAGGGGCAGGCTTCTCCCACAACAGCCCCGGACTGGGCGAATAAATTAACACCCCATGGTTCAGGCATCAGACCGTTTGAACCATTGGCCATTGCCCTGGCATCCGGAGCCAGCTTTATTGCCCGGGGGTTTTCCGGTGATCCCTCTGCTATGAGTAAAATTTTAGTTAGCGCATTAGAGCATCCGGGTTTTTCTTTTGTCCAGGTACTAAGCCCCTGCAAAACTTTTCGACCTGAACAAATGCAATGGAAAAAACAGGTACATAATACCTTTGTTCTTACTGATGATACTGCCCAGGCAGCTCAGGCCATTCATAATGATGACGGCATGGGGCTGGGAATCGTTTTTCAGCGTGATATCCCGGTCTGGTCTTTAGTTAATAAAAATATCCCTAAAGAAACCATTGATGTTAACGTATTAGCAAGTGAATTTAACTTATGAATAATAAAAACAGCACAATTAAATCTCCTGAGCATTTACTGGCCCAACTGTATGCCATGAAATGTGATTCAGCTGATCGCTTACAGGATTTAATTGATACTCTGCAACAACATCATAATAAGGCTGCAGCAGATATATTTTTACGCACACTTGAATTAATTCAGGAGTCTATAAAAGAGATTGAATTACGAGCACAGGGATTACAATTACCTTCTATCCCCCCTTGGGAAATCCAGTGGCAGTCACAACGACAGGCTGATTGCCAATGTATTGATAATGCCCATTATCTCATGAGTGCACAGCAGGCGATAGAACTGGCACTATCAAATGAAAGAGGTTTTCACGAATTTTTCAAGCAGCAAATCAGTGATCATAAAAACAATAAAATTATAATTATGGGTAATGAATTATATCAAAAGGAAAAACAAATAACAGAGAAAATGAATCGCTGGCGTGAGCAATTAAAAGATAATCTGCCAGAGCAAAATGAGGATCTTGATCCCCCTAATATCCCAGAATAAATAATACAAACGCTAGTATTAATATAAAAGCTCAAACACCTTGTGTTTGAGCTTTTGTTCCAATAATGGCTTTTTTTACATCATTCTGGCTAAGGCCTAAGACCTCTCCAAGACTACATTTTGAAGCAAGGCGTATTGATTGCTCATTTAGTTGTCTATCAGCAAACATTAGCGTCTGTTGCATTTTATTGTCACGATAAATTATATCTTCTTTATCAGGATTAAAAGGGCGATTAATACAGACTTGAAGGATGCGACCCAAATTAAGACCCGTTCCATTATTAAAAACGAGCATATGTGGATAAATATGATTTTCAGGATCAGCTAATGGGTAATCAACAATTGCAATCAAGGTGAGTGGATTGCTACTTATTGAGAAAGTAAGGGAAGTCTGGTTCTGATGCAAAGGTATAATATAAACAGACTGGTTTATTTTTTTGTACAATTGTTCAAGTTGCAGATAATACTTTTCTGGCGGCCATAACTGACCATCTGATTTTGTCATTTGTTGTGATTTATTCAGATTATTCATAATAATAGTCTCACTAAATACTTTTCTGGTTTTGCTTTAGCCATTGTTCAATGATGAATGAATACTGCTAAAAAACCACCAAATGGTATATTACTGCTAAAAAGTGTTTCCACTTTTTTACTGATAATGCCCAATCCAGGTAAAAAGATAACAGATTGAAATTTGAGGTCAGTAGCTTCAGGCTTTAGCGAATCAACCCATTGAATAACATCACCTATGCTATCCCACCTTGCCTCTGCATAACTGCCCCTGCCTGATTTTTGTAAATACAAAAGACTATGACGATTCAACAGACCTAACACTAGTCCTTTTTTACTGACCCGCCACATTTCTGATAAAGCTTTGTGAGGCTCATCAATAAAACAAAAACTAGTAATGGCAGAACAATAGTCAAACTCATTGTTTCTATAGGGTAGCGCTAAAGCATTACCAAGAATGTAACGCACATCACTATTCAAAGTGATAGCAAATTTAATCATACCTGGTTCTGGATCAATGCCTGTTACATTTAGTCCATCAGCTGAAAATCGGCGGCTAAAATAGCCTGTACCGCATCCTACATCCAATATAGTCGCATTATTGCTGGTTTGGATCAGATGTTTTAATGCCGAATATTCTAATTGTCCAAGCCATGCACCATATTTTGATTGATACCAGTCATTGTATTTTTCCGGATCATCAGTATAAGCCATAATAATAAGCCAAATTCATTATTGAATAATTAAAATATTCAATGTGTCTGATTGCTTTATTTAGTTTTATCTTGCTGGCATATCAATTTAAACACCATAGATTATGGCGAGACAATACCAGGATTAAGTCATGTGAATATTAATAGTCATAAGCATTTTTTATTTAAAAATAACTGACTCATAAGATATTTCTCATTCTTCTGATTGCTATTCCTTTTTTATTCCAGAAGCGGGTATTAATGGCATATTCACTCACTGTACCTTTAAAGGGTAACATCATCATACCCATGATCCAGTTAGTTTGCCTGACATCCCGATATTTATGAATACCAATGGTAAAACCTAACTGACCACCACGGGGCTGTTGACGATAAGTACCAAACAAACGATCCCAACAGGTCAAATTAAACCCAAAATTACTATTAGTTTCATCATCTTCAACAGAATGATGAACTCGGTGCATATCAGGCGTGACAATAAACCAGCGTAAAAAACTATCCAGCGATTTAGGCAAACCCACATTAGCATGATTAAATATAGCCAGCGCATTCAATGCCACTTCAAAGATAACCACTGCAACTACAGGTGCACCCAGCACGATAATAGTAGCAAATTTTATGAGCATAGAGAGGATAATTTCAATGGTGTGAAAACGAGCACCAGTGGTAACATCATAATCCAGATCAGCATGATGAACTCGATGAATACGCCATAATAGAGGAACAGCATGAACAATGACATGTTGCAGGTAAATAATAAAATCCATCGCAATAATGCTAAGTGTAATCGCTACAGGCACAGGTAAATGATAAAAATTAAGCAACCCCCAACCATTGGTTTGTGCAAAAAGCGCCACACCAACTGCTGCTGCAGGAAAAAGAATCCGTAAAATAAATGAATTGAAAAAAAACAATCCAAGATTATTGACCCAGCGTACAGTTTTTGAAATGGTTAAAGCACGCCTTGGAGCAAGTATTTCCCAAACAGCCATAATGGCAAAGCTACCTAAGAAAAAACTGAGTCTGATAGTGACTTCATTGCTTAGGATAAATTCATTAAAGGTCATTAGGCTTCCTGTCAGATTTTTATTTACAATTTTATTTAACAAAAGCATCGACTGTCATTTTCAAGTCGTAATCGCTATACTTAGCGAAACAAATGATATATTACTTAAATAAACAATTACAATTCAATTGATCTATTGAATACTATTATAAAAGGCTTTTGCTGTATGTCAAGTAAGCATTTCAAACAGGATCTTTTTACCCAGTTTGCCCGTGTAGGTAAAGCCATGAGTAATGGCAATCGCCTTGAATTACTTGAGTTTATTGCTCAGGGTGAGCGAAGTGTTGATGAGTTGGCTAAAGTCTCAGGTTTATCTGTCGCCAATACCTCTCAGCATTTACAGCAATTACGTCAGTCAGGATTAATCGCCTGTACTAAACGGGGCCTGAAAGTCTTTTATCGCCTTAGTGGTAATGATGTCATTGATTTATTTAATTCACTTCGAAATGTCGCAGAACGCCATCTGGCCGATGTTCAGCAACTGGTGAATACCTTTTTAACCGTTAAAGATGATTTAGAACCCATTCCAGCCACGGAGTTACTGGATAGAGTCAAACATGGGTTAATCACTGTTCTGGATGTCAGACCACCAGAGGAATATCGGTCGGGTCATGTGCCTGGCGCGATTAATGTGCCTTTATCTGAATTAGAAGAACACTTAAGCCAGTTAGATACCAATCAGGAAGTGGTTGCTTATTGCCGTGGGCCTCACTGTGTGCTCGCATTTGATGCGGTTGAACAGCTCCGAAAAAAAGGGATTACAGCTCATCGCATGGAAGACGGTTTCCCTGAGTGGAAATCAGCAGGTTTGCCGATTGAACATTGACTATTATTCACTAATAAAATTTTATGGCTAAAGATGACTCATTGTTGTCTCTCTCATTTTAAAAGATAATTAGTTGAATAAAACACTTTTGAATAAAATATAACTGGCAACCAGAAGCAGAAAACCACCAAAACCACGTTTCAATAAATCAGCAGGTAAACGATGCCCTAACTGACTTCCAACAACACTACCAATGACTGCAATCACAGTAAAAATTCCCATCATTTGATAATCAATGGTAACGGAGCCCGCGTAACCAGCAAAACCGGCAAATGATTTCAAAGAGACAATGCTCAAAGAGGTACCTACAGCCTTTTTCATCGATAAACCCGACAATAAAACCAATGCTGGTACAATTAAAAAGCCACCACCGACACCAACAATACCCGTTAGTATGCCGACAGCAATACCATGGATAGCAATATGGGTATAGTTCAGTGCATCCGTATTATCAGCAGTTAAATCAACGGCCATTGCACCCACTGAGCGATGTTGCTGAGGTTTGCTTTGACTCTCAGGTTTGAGCATTTTCCATGCAGCTGCATACATGACGAAAGCAAAAACACTCAACTGAATCACAATAGGTGTGATTACTCCAACCAACGCCCCGAAATAGGTACCAATGACGCCAAACAATCCAAAAACAGCCGTTATGCGCAAGTCAACATTACCATGACGCCAATGTTGCATCGCCGTAATTGTCGCTGTAACAGCAACAATGCCCAAACTCATGGCAATGGCTGACTTAGGTTCCACATCTAGCAAATAGAGCAAAGCTGGCATTGTTATAATAGAACCACCACTGCCAAAAACACCCAGTAGTATGCCAGTGATCAGACCTGCGATAATGATTGAAATAGACATTCACCTCTCCTTAACAATATAATATATAACCTAATAAATACTATTCAATAGATTAGTTGAATAGTAGATTAACATCAGATTATATTAAGTCAAGTTTTTCTCATATTGTCTTTGCATAACAGATGGGCTTACAAAGCCGACTTTCATCACCTAACTTTATAATTGAGATAAGAAATAAATAGCTTGCCTTTAGCTGGTTTTCCTCTTTTATTGCAGTGTCCAATTGTTTTGATATTATCAACTTGTTAAAATTCTTTTTTTTCTGCCATTTTTCTAATTGTGCTCTGACATCTATTTCATAAGCGAATAGGAGTAGTCACCTCATAGCTTCCCAAAATAGCCAACTTTTCTATTAATACCCTAAAAATAGATAAATATTTTATTGATCTGATTAGTCAAAAACTAATATTATTTTATTCCTTATGCCCACTGGTACTTTTAAAACTTCTCCCTTAATGAGACCAGTAGGGAAAAAAATACCGGAACTGCGAGTAAAGTTAAAAAAGTGCCTGCCATTAAACCACCAATGGCTACCACTGCCAGCGGTGATAAACGTTCAATACCTACAGCCCATTCCAGAGCCAGAGGGATCATACCCACAGCAGAAGACATGGCAGTCATTAAAATGGGACGGGTTCTTTTCGCCACAGCATCCAGTAAAGCGCTGTGAGTATCACTGCCCTTCTTAATTGCTTCTTTGGCAAAATCAATTAATAAAATACCATTATTGACCACAATACCCATTAATAAAATAAGCCCCATAAAAGACGGCATAGAGCCAAATTTATCAGCTAATAATAGTCCCCATGCGGCACCAATAACCGCAAGTGGCAAACTGGCCATAATGGCAAGCGGATCAAGAAATGAACGAAAGGTCACGCTGAGCATCAGATACAACATTGCCAAACCTAATAAAAAAGATTTAGCCAGACGCGCAAATGATTCTGATAACTGTTTATACTCACCTTCATAAAAAATCTGATAACCTCGGGGTAAGTTCATATCAGCTAAGGCTTCTGCCACTTCATCATGCAAGGTAGTGATGGCAATATTACGCCGCCAGGCAAGAATATCGATGGTGGGTTCCAGATATTGATGGGTCTCAGCTGTTGGTGTCGCAACCAGGCGAGGATGAGCAACAGAAGCCAGCGGTATAAAACCACCATTACTACTGCGAATAGACAATGCATTAAGATCAATGGCATCATTACGCTGACCATTTTGTAAGCGCACCCATATTGGAATGGGATCTTCGCCCATTACCCTCAGGCGACCACCTGCAGTACCGCCCACAGCTTGCGCGACTTGCTGGGCAATAGTGGCTGCTGACAAGCCATAAAGACGAGCCAAAGAAGGATCTACATTAAGTTCTACTCGATTGGCATGCCCCTGCCAGCTACGTTCTAAGCCGGTTAAACCGGGAAGAGTTTTTAAACGTCTGATCACTTGCTCTGCCAGCTTATCAAGAATGGCTGGATCAGGTCCTTTAATCATCACATCAACATTTGCACGAATTGAAGATAAAGGTGTTGCCCCAAAAACTGACACGTTGGCCGAAATTAATCCTGGAATTTTTCTCAGCTTTTTGCGTAACTCTTCATTAATTTCATATAAGCTTTTATCACGATGAAAACGATCCACCAGATTAAGGGTGATTTCTCCCTGCTGCAACAAACGTTGAGCACCAAAGGATTTAACACCGGGCTCTGAGCCAATAATGGTTGAGTCCGAAATTAACCATTGCTCCGGTATCAATTGATGAATACTGCGCTCAATCTGCTCAATGATTAATTGCATTTGTTGATCATCGGTATCCGCCTGAGCTTCAAAGGTGACTTTGGATATACCCGTATCCATAAGCGGCATAATTTCCCGTCCAAGCATTTTCATCTGGCTGGCAGAAACAATAAATAAAGCAGTAAAAAGTATTAATACCAGTGCACGGTGTTGTAAACCCCAGGAAACCAGATAAATATAAAAGCGTTTTAAGGGTTCCATAACAAAACGGGTAAATGGATTTAATAACCAGGCCAGAGGATCTTTTGCCCCAGGTTTTAATATTAGCGGTGCAAATAATGGGATCAGGGCAACAGAAACAATCAATGAGGCCATCAATGCCACCGACAGGGTAACTGTGAGTGGCCGCAAAACGGTTTGCACATAACCACCGATAAACATAATAGGAATGAGTACCAGGATGGTACTGATAGTACCGCTAGTGTCAGCAAGGATTATTTCATCAAGGCCTCGTATGGCTGCAATCTGACGTTGCTCACCCAGCTCACGCATGCGCCGTTCAATATTTTCGATGACGACAATGACATCGTCAGCCAATAAGCCTACGGCGATAATAATGGCCGACAAGGTGACCATATCAAATTCAAAACCTATCCACCAGAGCACGGCAAAACTGAGCAAGTAGGAAATAGGTAATGAGATTGCCACGACTAATGCTGCCCGGGAATTACCAATAAAGAGTAAAATAACAATAACTGTCATAATAATGGCATCACGCAGAGAGTTGAGCATATTACTCACGGTCAAACCAATTAAACGCCCCTGAGTATCAGCCACCTGAATATTCAACGTTGGAAATTTATTTCGTACATCTGCCAGGTGTGTATTGACAGAATCAATAACCGGTTGTGCAAAGCCTTTTTCAGAACGCAAAAGTGCGATAGCCACAGCATTTGTACCATTACCATGGTATAAAGAAGTAGGATCAGAAGCTCCCCAATGCACCTGTCCAAGATCACCTACTCTGACATGATGCCCACCCTCAAGAGGTACTAAAATTGCAGCCAGATCTTCAGGGCCTTTAGCCAGTGTCTGAGCCGTTAAGCGTAGTCGATCACCTTGACGAAATACCAGACCTGCTGGCTGTGAAATATTTGAACGTGCTAACGCTGCTGCTACCTGAGCAACATCCAGTTGGCTGGCCAGTAATTTATTTCTATCCAGATCGACATTTACCTGACGAATAGGCCCGCCAAAAATCTCTGCCTCAGCAACGCCGGGCAGATTTAATAAAGTATCTCTTAAGTCGTGTTCTGCAATGCGTCTGACCTGAGCCAAATCCAGACCACTATCCACAGCCGCAGTGACAGCCAGAGTCATGACCGGGCGAGCAGCATCGGTGATTTTAAAAATAAGCGGTTCATGTATCCCCACAGGTAGCTGACCACGCACCCGCGATAGTTCTGTACTAACAGCATTAGCGGCTATATTAATTTCATTGCCATACTCAAATTCAACCTGTACTGCTGAAACCTCATCACGAGAAGTTGAGATGACCCGGCGCACACCGTCAATAGCTGACAAGCGTACCTCCAGTGCGTGAGTCACCTCATTGGCAACATCATCCGTGGTTGCTCCAGGCCACTGCACGACAACAGAAATACTGGGACGATTGGTATTGGGAAAAAGATTAGTAGGGATTGCCTTAAAACCCATCCAGCCTAATAAAAGAGCTACAATAGTGGCTGCAATAATAGCATGGGGTTGTGCCAGTAAACGCTGTGAAAATGTCATTGTGCTGCCCCAGTGTTCTGACCGGGATATAAGTCAGAAGCTTCAGTAATAACCGGGTCTTTATCTTGCAACTGCAGCAAGACACTTTCATGAGCAATAATTAATTGATCACCTTCATGCAGATCTTCACTGCTAATTGCCAGCGCTCGATGAGAATTTAATATAATATCGACGACAATACGTTGTAAAATTTTATGCCGGGCAGATGTACTATTATCCTCAATGATTTTGAAAACAAAACCCTGGATGCGGTTATTTTTCTCATTTAATGATAAACCTGTTTCCACAATGGCCTGATGAGGGATGGTCAAACTATTTTCAACTGATTCTAACACGACTCTGGCCGGGATCCGTGCGCCACCAGGTAAACCAAAAGGCATGCTATTTAGGTCTGCTTCAACCGTACCCAGGGCATGATCATCCAGTGCTGGAAATATTCTGGATAATTGCACAGTCTGTTTCTGACTACCGTAGCTCAATAATACATCCGTACCCGAATGAACCTGTTCAAGTACCTGTTGTGGTAGTTTAACCTGCAGTCTTGACGTGGTATCAATGGTTAATTCGTAGAGTGGTTTGCCTGGCATAGCAATATCTCCGGGCTCACTAAAACGTGAGGCAACCAGTGCATCTGCCGGTGCATAAACACTACCATAACCAATGCGCACATTCTGAGCAGCAATTTGACGTTGTAAATTATGCACCTGTTTTTGAGCTGCCAATGATGCCGTTTTCTTGCTCTCATAGAGTTCCTGTGAGGTCAGATGTTGTTTAATCAGCTGTTTCTGACGGATAAATTCATCCTGGGTACGTGATAGATCAGCCTGAGCAGCCTGTAATTGCGCATTGAGTGCTTCTCTTTGTTCTAACAATTCACTCACAGAAATTTTAGCCAGAATATCGCCTTTTTTGACTTTGAGCCCCTCTCTGGGACCCATGCTTTCAATTTCACCGGATATTTGACTACTAATGGTAATTTCGGTACTGCCATTGATAGTAGCTAAAGCCAGAAACTCACGTGACAAATGACCTTTTTGCACTTTTATAGTATGCAAAGCCCAGGGTACAGCTTCAATTTTTGGCAATGAGTCAACCTGGGAGGTTCTCTGTTTGCGCAACATTACAGCACCAATAGCCAGGGCAATAGTAAAAGTTATAATAACTATCGTAGTAAGATGTTTTGATCGGTTGGACATGCTGTTCTCATTATATTAGAAGTTTTTAGTCACTACTGCGCGTGTTCATCTGTTACTCCATTTCGGCGTTATTTTTGTACTCTACCCTCAAGGGGCACCTGGAAATGGTTCCATATTGAAATATGCTTACATTCTCCGTGCAAAAAAGCCTTAAACTGAGGCAAAATCTAAACTTACTCTAAGTTACAAAATTATAAGTGGATGAATTTTATCTGTTTATATTTTTTATAAATTCTTGATGGTTGGTCATTGTGCGGTCTGGTTACATTTTTTATTGTTCCGATGCTGTATTTTTAATCTATGACTCAGTAAAAATATATCATAATTAATATATATGAATATAGTAAACATCAATTTCATGACAATTTTAAGTAACTTTACTCACTTAAGATAATCACTTGAATTTTATCTGTTAAGCAAATTCTATCGGGCCAAATAATATGTATATTGATGAACCAGAAAAATTATCCAAATAGTTTGTTAAACTTACCCGTTGCAGATAAATCCAGCATCCATGCCTTGTCTTTTTTATCAAAGTGGATTGTTTAAATATTTTTATATGCCGGGCTAATTTATATTGAGGCTCAAAAGAGAATCGGCTAGTTCACACTGACATTTTTTTATTTCTGCTGAGCAGGTTAAAAACGCTAACGGGTTAAATATATTTCATGCATAAAAATAGCTTATGTAACTTTATCCTGTTCGATCTGACGTACGATAGGATATAGTTTTTCTGTTTTTTTGATAATATAATTTTCCAGCATTTCAAATACATCATAACTTTCTTGTTTGAATTTCTGGTGATCTTTAATACGCAAATGATTTTTATGCGTCCAGCGTTTAGTATATTGTTTTAAAACACGTTTAATTTCTGCAGAGTTAGATAAAAAATTATTAGCAGCAACTTTTACTTCAGAACGACTATCAGTCAGCATTTTCTTAAAAAAATAATGTTCTTCAAAGTCCATTTGAAATTTAATTTTTTCTAATAAACCAAAAAACAAATCATTACTAACATCCGTATCACATATACTGCGATCTTCTATCAGGTATAATATTATTTTGCTGTGTTCAGCAATTTCGTGGTTTCGATTGTACATTTCAGCAAAATTAGTCATAGTTTTTCCTTGCTAGAATTTTATAAAGTTACTGCTAATATTAAGCAGCAATTATTACAATTTGATTGAAGCTAATAATTAACCGGCCTTATTTTTATTCTCAATTACGATTAAACATAATAATTACTTAATTTCAGAAAGTAATTTAGGATTAGTCACTAGCTTGCGTACGCCATGCGCGTGATTTTCATTAAAAACATTACCCTTACTGCACCATTGTGCAATTGAGTTAATATCCAGTTTGGTACATTTTGGACGTACACTCCAGGTCACCTGATAGGGTGAACAGGATTGCTCAGAATACCTGGGTCCGGTAGTAGAACCAATGAATTCAACCGCTTTTCCGGTATTAACAGGCAAATCCTTAGCCAGTTTTAAGTCATTAAAATTCAGAGCAGTTTTATCATTAACCAGAGTAAATACCTGGGTTTCTACACGCAATTCAGGATTAGCACAGGCATCCGATACACAGGCACTAAGCGTTGGCCCCGGTTGCACATCACAGGAGGTATGAACCCAGTGCACTTCAATGGTATCGCCCGGTTGTAAATCACCATGCTCACCTGCACACACTTTTTCTTTAACAGGTTTAAGCTCAGCCTTGCTTAAATGCTGACTTAAAGCACATTGATAACCACTCGCATAACCATTATGACCCTCTCCGGCATAAATAGAAAAGTCTTTAGCTTTGTGTTCTGCATTCTCATGAAAATGAATATTACATAGATTCATATTGGCAGCCGGCGGTGCCATAGTAAAAGTGATAGGATTTTTGCCAACAATATTATCAATATCGCGTGGTGTCTGAGGTCCAAAATTTTCACAGACCTTAGCATTAGAATTATGTTCATGACCATGTTCTTCACCGGCAAAGAGTGGTGTAGTCAATAATAAACTGGATAATATGGTGACTAAAGTATACTTCATGTAAATATCCTATCTGTTTCAGTATGATTAGAGGAGCGTATATTATAAGCGAATTGAATCAAATCATAAAATAAATAGTTTCTTTTAACCTCTTTTTTAGTTAGTATAAAAACAATAACATGGATACAACTTGTCTATAACTATATAACACTGACAATATTCATTAGGTGAAAACTTAATTATCATGAATTTTCAAACCAGCTCAAAACAATTATCTAATCAGCTTTGGTTAAATAAACTGATTGTTGTGCTATTGCTGGTATCACAATTTATGGTTCTTCAACATTCAACAGAACATGTTTTTCATCATCAGAATGATTATTGTTTAAGCTTTCAAACTGCTAATGCTTCACCCTCTTTATTAGCAACCCTTCCCCCGTTTGAAATACCCGAACGACAGTTCGACACACGTTATTATCATCAGGCATATAGTATTATTGTGCCCTTTATACAGCACTTCAGCCCCCGCGCGCCACCATTTTTTAGTTAATCCTATTTATACAAATTATTTCTAAGCTTCTGAATTATTGAAGTTAATACTTTGTCTACAATATTAAAATAATTCATTGTCACACTCTGATAGCGAATAGCTTTTATCTATATGTTCCTGTATTGCAAAATATGTTAATCGTTTTGCATTTGCTTTTTTGCGCGTTATGGCTATGGGAGCTAAAAAATGGAATGCATATGAAAAAATTATTACCCGCCATGGTTGCTGCCAGTTTCTTTAGCACGCCTATTATTGTCTACGCTGATACTCAGGTTGAACAATTAAAACAACAGCTTGAATCATTAAAACATGATTATGAAAAACGTATTAAAGCACTTGAAGAAGGCCTGCTTATTGCCCAGCAAACAGCAAAAAATAATGAACAAAAAATAGTAGATGTTCAGGATCAGGCAGAAGAGGCCGAATTAGCCAGTGATGATACTGAAACAATGCAAAAAAATGTCTTTAACCCGGAAATCAGTTTAATTCTGGATGGTCAATATGCCCACTATAAGAATAATCCAAATGACTATCGCCTAGCTGGATATTCACTTGGTGGAGAATCAGGCTTGTCTTCACAGGGACTGAGCTTAGGTGAAAGTGAACTCACTCTAAGTGCCAATGTAGACCAGTTATTTTATGGCAAGTTAACCCTGGCTTTTGCTGATGAGGCAGGCAATACTGAAGTGGGAATTGAGGAAGCTTTTGCGCAAACTTCAGCATTATATGATGGTTTGAATATAAAAATAGGACGATTTTTTTCTGATATCGGCTATCTCAATCAACAGCATGCACATGCCTGGGATTTTGCTGACGCACCATTAATTTATCGTGCTTTATTTGCTGATCAATATGCTGATGACGGACTTCAGTTTAGTTATATTGTCCCTACAGATATGTTTCTACAAGTGGGTGCTGAAGTTTTTTCCGGTAGTCATTTTCCAGCATCAGGTGAACATAATGGCGTTGGCAGTTGGACTAGTTTCGTTAAGTTTGGTGGTGACATTAATACTCAGAACAGTTGGCAAATAGGCTTAAGCCATTGGCAAGCAGATATTGATGAGCGTGAAACCCATAGTATAGATAATATTAAAACCACTCTATTTTCCGGGGATAGTAAAATTAATGCTCTGGATTTTGTCTACAAATGGGCACCTGTCGCCAGCAGTCAAAATTTTAAACTTCAATTTGAATATTTTGACCGTCATGAAAATGGCGATATAGCTTTAGATGATTTTCTATCAACCGATATCAGTAGCTATAAAGGTCATCAAAAAGGCTGGTACACTCAGGGCATTGTGCAATTAAATTCACAATGGCGTACAGGTTTACGCTATGATCATTTATCCAGTTATAGCCGTGGTACAAAGCCACTTGTTTTAGCTAGTGCCGGTCTGGAAAGCAACGGCTATAACCCCAGGCGTTATAGTGCCATGCTTGAATGGTTACCCTCAGAATTTAGTCGTATACGTCTGCAATACAATAATGATCAATCGTATAAAAATACTGATAATCAGGTATTTTTGCAATATACCTTTAGTCTGGGCGCTCATGGTGCTCACAGCTATTAAACTGAGAAAATTAAAATGACAACAAAAATACTTTTTATTCTATTTTTATTCATCATAAGTTTGCCGGCATACTCCACAGCACAAGTTAATATATTTGCCTGTGAGCCAGAATGGGCAGCTTTAAGCCAGGAGTTAGGTGGTTCTTTAGTGACCACATTTAGTGCAACAACTGCTCAGCAGGATCCTCATTATATTCAGGCTCGACCCAGTTTAATTGCTAAAATACGGCATGCAGATATTGTGGTTTGCAGCGGTGCTGGTTTAGAAATAGGCTGGCTGCCTGTTTTATTGCGTAAATCGGGCAATTCAAAGGTACAACCGGGCCAAAAAGGATATTTTATGAGCACTAAAATGGTTAAACTATTAGACAAACCCACTATTTTAGATCGTTCTATGGGTGATGTTCATGCAGCCGGCAACCCACATATACAACTGGACCCGCGTCGAATTTCCATTGTAGCAAAAAAACTATCACAGCGTTTGCAGCAGATTGATCCCTCACATACCAGTAAATATCAAAGCAAATTAAAACAATTCAAATCCCGTTGGCAGCAGGCCATTAAACGATGGCATAAAAAGAGTAAAGGGATTCAGGGTAAATCAATTATTGTTCAGCATAATAGCTGGGTTTATTTACAGCAGTGGTTGAAGCTTAATAAAGTTGCTGAACTTGAGCCCAAACCGGGAGTTCCCCCCAGTAGCAGTCACTTATCTTCTTTATTAACACAAATGCAGCAAACACCTGCTGATATTATTATTTATAGCACTTATCAGAATCCCAAGGCAGCTCACTGGTTGGCTAAAAAAACCGGGGTTCAGGTAGTTGCATTACCTGCTACAGTAAGTGCTGATGAAACATTGTTCCATTGGATGGATAGATTAATTCAATTATTGACGGAGCATATCAAATGAATTATGAGGGGCTGGATATCAGCATATTATTGCCTGCTTTTTGTGCTGGTTTAATCGTTTTATTGACTCATATACCTTTAGGACAAGAAGTATTAAAACGCGGAATTATTTTTATTGATTTAGCAATTGCACAAATTGCAGGCTTAGGGGTTATCAGTGCTCATTACTTTGATTTACAGGTCTATGGCAATTGGGCAATACAAATAACAGCGGTTTTAAGTGCACTTATGGGGGCATTTTTATTAGGACAAATTGAAAAAAAATGGGGTGCTTATCAGGAAGCTGTAATTGGTATTACCTTTGTATTGGCGGCCACGGCCAGCGTGCTTATGCTCGCAGGCAATCCACATGGCGGCGAACATTTAAAGGATTTACTGGTTGGACAAATCCTGTGGGTCACCTGGGAACAATTAGTACCGATACTGATTCTGTCAATATTTATCATTATAAGCTGGATAATATTTAAACAGCGCATGGGCAATCATGGTTTTTATTTACTTTTTGCTTTAGCCATAACCGCTTCTGTGCAATTAGTTGGTGTTTATCTGGTATTTTCCAGCTTAATTATACCTGCTCTGGGTAGTATTACTTTTAAGGGCAGAAAAAAATTATTTATTGGCTATTGTATTGGCATAACAGGCTATCTCAGCGGCCTGATATTTTCTGCCCTGCTTGATCTGCCTAGTGGCGCTGTTATCGTCTGGAATATTGCCGTAGTCGCCATCCTATTAAATTTACTGATTAATATATCTAAGCCATCACTGATAAAATCATTAACGTAAATGCTCAAAGGCCGTACGAATAGCCTGAATACGACTATTGAACTCGTGTTCAGGTTTTAGATATCGCTTAGCATTAAGTTTATCCAGTATTTTATCAACCTCCTGACTTGCACCGGTAATATAAGCCTGATGCTCCGCAATGTTTAAGCCTTCAAGAATTTCATCAATTGCCTTAGACGAGGTATAATCAATAGCAGTCATATCATGCATATCGAGAATCAAACTATCATAATCAGTATACTCGGATAATTTCTGCACCATATCCTTGGCGGAACTAAAACTTCTTGGACCCGATAATTTATAAATTAAAATTCGTCCCTGTGCTTTTTCCAGTAACTCTGCTTCTTCATCACTGAGGGACTCATCATCTTCCTGGCGACGAATAATATGCATAGCCTTAACTTGCAAATCAGTCATACGATGCATAAAGACAAATGATGCCATCACCATACCAATAGCAACGGCCTCAATTAAATCAACAAATACGGTTAATAGAAAGACTATTGTCATCATCATCACGCCAGCTTTAGGTGAATGAGGCAGCTGTTTTAAATAATCCCAGTCGATAATATCAGTGCCTACTTTAATTAAAATACCAGCCAGTACCGCTTTAGGAATAAACATGGCCAGCGATCCTAGCCCTAGTACAATAGCCAGTAATACCAGCGCATGTAATGCTCCGGAAATGGGTGTCCGCCCCCCTGCACGCACATTGACCACGGTACGCATAGTTGCACCGGCACCGGGCAAACCACCAAAAGCACCGGCAATAATGTTACCGATACCCTGGCCAATTAATTCACGATTGGGTTTATGATAAGTGCGGGTAATATTATCCGCCACCAGAGAGGTTAATAAAGAATCGATTGAACCTAGTGCTCCTAAAATCAAGCCTGATTTTACCATGTTTACCAGCAAGTCTAATTCAATACCAGGCATAATAAAATCGGGAAATCCAGAAGGGATATCACCAATAATAGGCACACCAGCCATCATTGATAAAGTGACATCACCTTGATGAATAGTATCAACCTGACCACCGCTGATAACATAGAGTGTTATAGTACCACCCAATAAGGCCACTAATGGTGCAGGAATAATAGACGCTATTTTTTTAGGTAAAAAATAGACAATCATAATGGTGAGCATAGACAATATAACGGCAAGAAGAATCGGCTCCTGCAGCGTTTGTGGAAATTGTAATAAAGCATCCAGAGGTTTAGATAAAGCCTTCTGTCCTAATAAGGGTTGTAATTGCAATAAAATAATAATAACCCCGATACCTGACATAAAGCCGGACACCACAGGATGTGGTATCAGAGAAATAAAACGCCCTATTTTAAGCAAACCAAAGAGAATCTGAAACGCTCCACCGAGCATAACAACGGTAAAAGCCAAAGCAATACCATGGGACGGATCATTAGGATATAGTGAGGTATACTGGGTAAATATCACCGCCATAACAACGGTCATTGGCCCTGTGGGCCCTGATACCTGAGCCGGTGTACCACCAAAAACAGCTGCAAAAAAACCAACAAAAATAGCACCATAGATACCAGCCATTGGCCCGGCACCGGAAGTCACGCCCATTCCCATCGCAAGTGGTAAGGCAACCACAGCAGCCGTTAAGCCACCATAAATATCACCTTTAATATTATTAAGATGTAAGCCATTAATAAAGTTCATCATTGCGATCCATCACTGATATCCGTTGCAGTTTTTTGTTAATATTGTTCTCTACGGGAACAATAAATTAGTATTTCATCACGACAAAAAAGATTTATTTTTATAAATGCCCTTCACTGACACTGAGCTTATAAATACTATCCAGTTCATGAGTATTAAAAATAGTTTCAAGAATGGGAAATAATTGTCTTTCTTCCATACGGGTGTGTTGCTTTAATAAATGACCAAAATCATGAAGGCAGCTATAATCCCCTGCTTTCATCTGCTCACAATAAGCATCCATAAGACGATGTTCTTTTTCTAGCTGCCGGCATAGTTGTGCGGCTTCAAAATGAACTGTTTGATTAATTAGTACGGCAAAAATACTTTGTTCTTCAATAGCAAAATGTATTTTCCAGGTATGAGGATAATCAACAACTATCTGCTGACATAAGTGTGCGATATCCTGAGCATTGTCAGCTGAGCTTATCTTAAGTGCTTGTTGCGCCAACAGCAGAGACTGATGATGATCTCGGGATAAAGGTTGTAGTTGTTCAACACGTTTCATTTAGTCAATCCAATAGTCAAAAATTATACTTATTGATCTCCGTATAAGCGGCTACATACTGTTAATTGAATGCGACAATAAACACTCATCAGAGACAGAGTTTTTGTTCTTAAGAACCTGGTGGGCCTATTACAAAGAAAAATAAAAGGAGAGAACCTTATTTTGCCTGATTAATAATATCAATAGAAATTGCTTCCACTTCATCAGCAATGACTTTAAGCTCGGGAGAATCAGATAAAGAGGCTAATAATGCCGCCGGTTTAATCATACCAATTTTAGTTTCTCCATCTTCTTCATAAACAGAAATACGACAGGGCAAGGCCATATTCATACTCATATCCGAGTTCAGTACCTGTTGTGCTTTTAGCGGATTACACACTTCAAAAATCCGGCATTCATGAGCAAAATCAACACCCTTGTTATTTAAAGTTTGCTTGATATCATGAATATGCAGAACACCAAATTTATGATCGGTGACTGCCTGCTGCAGATCATCTGCAGCCTGTTGTACTGTTTTACTTGTAGTGACAATATATTTCATTTTGTAAGCCTATGAAATTAAAGATAATCCATCAAAATAACGCAAGATAACAATAAAATTGTAAGCGCTAACCATAAAGTAAATTTAGCCTGTTTGCAATAGACATTAAAAATGCCTGCTAATGAAGGTATATGCATTAAATAAAAGTCTGTATAATTAGCTCTAAAAGCAATACATGATGGGAGTTCGCAGCGACAATGCTAAATAAACTATTTCTATTTTTTTCCACTAAAGGGTATTGGCTAAGCCTATTAATATTGGCTGCATTATTTGAACTCACCGGCTTATTTTATCAATATTATCTTGAGATTCTTCCCTGTGTCTTATGTATTCATATTCGCATTGGCCTGGCTGCCATTATGCTTCTCAGTGTACTGGCTTTAATTGTGCAAAATACCAGGCCAGCTCTGCTGTTGATTCAACTATTAATCATTCTGGTCAATGCCAGCTTGCTGGAGCGCGCTTACCAATTACTGGGAGTTGAACAGGGATTTATTATGGGTAGTTGCAGTATGGATTCCGGTTTACCTGCTTTTTTAGCCCTGGATAAATGGTTTCCGCTGATATTTGAAGTAATGGAGCCCTGTGGTTATACCCCAGAACTATTATTTTCTATTACTATGGCTGAAGCATTAATTATGCTTATTCCAATATTATTATTACTTTCTTTGTTTTCCCTGTTTGCTCTGATAAAAAATAACTCACACTAAAATAAATATGCTTGAAATAAAAGATAAACAACAATTTTATCAATACCTTGATGCTTTACCCATTGCCATTGCCCTGGCTGAAGTGGATACCCACGTGCTTATCTATTTTAATCCTAAAGCCGAGCAATTATGGCAGCGTTCAGCACAGGAAGTCATTGGCCAGAAACAAACGGTTTTACATTCTGATTACTGGAATAAACAAGGCATTGATACCTTTAGCAAAAATATCGAAGCGCTAAATAATGGTAAAACACTGGAAAACATTGCTAATGCAGCACTACGCCCAGATGGTAGTGAAATCCCCATTGAAATAAACTCGAATATATTATCCATTGAGGGTAAAAAAACACTAATAGGAGTGTTTCAATCAGTAGAAAAACAGGTACAGGCCTATCAACAGCTCAAATTAAGAGAATCTGAATTTTATGCTATTTTCAGTAATTCGCAAATGGGTATTATACATCTTAAGGGCGGGCGTTTTCTCTATCATGCCAATCAGCGCCTGGTGGACATACTGGGCTATGATTCCATTGATGAAATGCTGGGCATATCCATGGAACAATTACACCTGTCACAAGAACGCTTTCTCTGGTTTGGCAAAGAGCATTATGAGTCATTGCAGAATAAAGATGTTATCCATGTCCAATATCAGTTACGAAAAAAAAATGGTGAGCCGATATGGGTGAGTCTTAATGGTAAAGCCATTGATAAATCTATCCCCGCTAATCTTGATCTAGGTGTTATCTGGATGCTCGACGATATTAGTGATTACAAAAATATGCAGGAAAGCCTGCAAAAAGAAAATGATAAGGTTAGACAATTTTATGAAAATTCACAAAAGGAGCGTAAGCGTCTTGAGTTTTTAATGGAAAATGTCAATGGTATCAGCTGGGAATATGACCTTCAAGCAGATAAGTTTACTTATGTTTCGCCCAATGCAGAGCGTATTTTAGGCTATAAAAGTAATAAATGGACTGATTTAGATTCATGGGCGAATATGATTCACCCTGATGACAGGGAACGAATAACTGCCTATTGTGCTTTAGAAACTGAAAAAGGTCATAATCATTTTATGGAATATAAAATGATTAAAAGCGATGGTAGCATTATCTGGGTGTTTGATATAATCACCTTAAATAAAAATCAGTATCAACAGGCCAGTAAGTTATACGGTATTATCCTTGATATTACTGAACAAAAAACTGCCCAGTTAAAAATTGAAGCTGATAGAAATTACCTATGTTCAATTGTTAATGGTGTCACTGATCCCATTATGGTTATTAAAAGTGACTATAGTGTGGAATTAATGAACAAAAAGATTCAGGCAAACCTCAAAAATTATCAGCTTGCAGATCCTGATAATCCTAAATGTTATGAAGTGTCTCATTTCATAACAACACCCTGTGATTCTGCCGATCATCCCTGCCCACTCCATCTGGTACTTGAAACAAAAACGCAGGCAAAAGTTATTCACAATCACAAAGATTCCTCCGGGGCTGATCATTTTGTCGAACTCGCCGCCTCACCCCTTTTTGATGATGATGGTAATTGCACCGGTATTATTGAATCTGCCCGAGATATTACAGCACATTTAAAAACTCTTGATGAACTGCGCAACAAAAGTGATTTGCTTGATTTTCAGGCACATCATGATGCCTTAACACATCTACCCAATCGTACTTTGTTTTATGACCGACTGGAGCAGGGTATAGAAAAAGCCAGGCGTTCAAAAAAGAAACTGGCTGTTTTTTTTATTGACCTTGATCATTTTAAACAAATTAATGATTCCCTTGGTCATTTGGTCGGAGATAAAATTTTAATTGAAGCCTCAAAACGTTTAAAGGCTCACCTGCGCTCACAGGATACACTGGCACGTTTAGGTGGTGACGAGTTTATTATATTACTCGAAGAAATTAATAAAGTTCAGGATGCTTCTGTTTTAGCACAAAAAATACTGGAATTATTTAAACAGCCCTTCCATATCGAAGAGCATGAACATGCATTATATCTTTCCTGCAGTATTGGTATCGCACTTTATCCAGATGATGATTATAGTCCAGAAAATTTATTGAAGTTTTCTGATAATGCCATGTATAAGGCCAAGGAAGAAGGTAGAAATAATTTTCAGTTTTATGCTCAGGAGATGACTGAACTTGCCTTTGAGCGAATTATACTAGAGGCAAGTCTACGCCAGGCCATTACTAATAATGACTTTTGTCTGTATTATCAACCACAATACGATGGTATTGCAAAGAAAATTATTGGTATGGAAGCCTTAATTCGCTGGCAACATGCCACTCTTGGGATTATCCCACCCTCCAAATTTATCCCTCTTGCTGAAGAAACCGGACTAATTATTAAAATCGATAATTGGGTCATGTTACAGGCTATGACACAATTTAGTCAGTGGTATAAAGACGGTTTAAATCCAGGCACTCTATCTCTGAATCTGGCAATAAAACAACTTGAATCCCCCGTTTTTTTTACTCAACTTGAAAAAACTCTGCAGCAGACTCAATTTAATCCACAGTGGCTAAAACTGGAAGTGCTTGAGCGTGATGTCATGTGCAAGCCCAATGAAAGTATTTTAAAGCTGGAAAAAATCCGCCAATTAGGCATTCAACTGGCTATTGATGATTTTGGCACTGGCCAGTCATCGTTAACCTACCTCAAACGATTCCCTATCAACCAGTTAAAAATTGATCAGTCATTTGTCCATGATATAAACGTTGATGAAGAAGGAAAAGCCATTGTGCTTGCAGTAATTGCACTGGCTAATGCCTTAAACATTGAAGTTTTAGCCGAAGGCGTAGAAACAATAGAACAACTCGAATTTCTACTCAAAAACAATTGTCAATATATACAGGGTTACTATTTCAGCCGCCCGGTTACTGCTGAAGATCTGCAGCAATTATTATCAGATAAGCTGACTGAGTCATAGTCGAAAACAGCGCAGTATTTAATCCCAGTTAAGTGCCCCGCCGGTCTGGTATTCTGTGACCCGGGTTTCAAAAAAATTCTTTTCCTTACGCATATTGGCCTGCTCATCAAGCCAGCCCAGTACATTCTCAGCGCCTATAAACGGTTCTTCCAGGTTAAGTGATTTAGCCCGGCGATTGGCAATATAGCGAAATTGTGCGACATGTTCCTCAGCACTATAACCCAGGATAGGATCGCGCAAAATATAATGAGCATAGTCAATTTCACAGGCTTCAGCCTGCTGCCACATCTGAGCAATAGCAAGAGGATCAAGTTTGACATTATTTTCGGCAATGATCTGATTAACCACACGAATACCAAAGGCACAATGCAGCACTTCATCACGCATAATATATTGCAGTTGTTCTGCGGTACCGGTCATTAAACCACGACGCTGCAAAGCAAAAATGGGACTGAAGCCATTATAAAACCAGCAGCCTTCAAAGATTCCAGCAAAAAACAAATAGGACATGACAAAATTTTCCAGTTCATCTTTATTAGTCAAATCAATATCAGCACGTAAGATAGAATTAATTTTTTCATTGGCCATTTGTATTTTACCATTAATGGCGGGCACCACTCGATAACGGTTATAGATTTCCCCCTGATCAAGGCCAATTGATTCAATGCAATGCTGATATGTCCAGGTGTGTAAGGCTTCTTCATATACCTGACGTGCCTGATATATTTGTAACTCTGGTGCAGTCATTTTTTCCATGACCGCCAGCCCGACATTACGCATCGCCAGAATATCTGAAGTGGTTAGATAAGACAGCACATTTTCATAGACATGTTTTTCTTCCAGAGTTAAGCGATGCTGATAATCATGAACATCTTTGGACATATTAATATCCAGTGGTGTCCAGTGGTTACGATTGGCATTAAGAAAAAATTCCCAGGCCCAGGGATATTTAAATGGGGCAAGCTGGTTAATATCGGTTTTACCATTAATGACCCGTTTATCATCAGCACAGACCGGCTGCAAGTTTTCAGGTAGTTTTTTTTCTTCTGCTGTATTTTCCGGCAGCACCTGTTGCTGAGCTACAGATGTAGACTGTAGCGCATTATTATCCACTGCATCTGTAAAAGCAGCGATAGGATTGTCCCAGTTAAGCATATAAATAACCTCTTTCTAATTCTTGCCTATTGGCAGGCTTCACATTCAGGGTCAAGGATTGAGCAGACTTTAACCGCTTCATTTTCAACTGAATCATAATTGGTCACATTTTTTTCCAAATGGGTTGCTCCTATCGAACGTAAATAATAAGTGGTTTTTAAACCTCTAACCCAGGCCAGCTTATACAATTGATCCAGTTTTTTACCCGAAGGCTCCGCCAGATAGAGGTTAAGACTTTGTGCCTGATCAATCCATTTTTGCCTGCGTGCGCCTGCTTCAATTAACCAGCGAGTATCAATTTCAAAGGCCGTAGCAAATAATCGTTTAATATCATCTGCAATACGATCAATTTGCGCCACCGAGCCGTCATAATATTTTAAATCATTGACCATCACTTCATCCCAGAGATGATGCTCTTTTAGGGCGTTCACCAGATAAGGATTAACAATGGTAAATTCACCGGATAAATTAGATTTAACATATAAGTTCTGATAAATAGGTTCGATAGACTGACTGACACCACAGATATTTGATATGGTTGCTGTAGGAGCAATGGCCAGACAATTACTATTGCGCATTCCCTGCTGTAAAATTGTCTGCCGTAAAGTTTCCCAATCCAGCATACTGGTTTCATCGCACTGAATATAGTTGCCCCGCTGGGCAATCATAATTTTATGTGAATCAATGGGCAAAATACCCTGACTCCATAAGGATCCCTGATAACTTGAATATTGTCCTCGTTCAGCGGCCAGCTCAGATGAGGCTTTAATTGCAAAGTAACTGACAGCTTCCATGGAGCTGTCGGCAAATTCCACTGCTGCGTCACTATCATAAGCCAGTTTCAGCTGATATAAGGCATCCTGAAAGCCCATAATTCCCAGTCCAACTGGACGATGACGTAGGTTCGAATTTCTCGCCTGTGGTACCGCATAAAAATTATAATCAATGACATTATCGAGCATACGCATAGCAGTATTAATGGTCTTTTCCAGCTTAAGCAGATTCAGTCCAGCCCCTTCAATATGAGCTGCCAGGTTAACAGAACCTAAATTACAGACAGCAATTTCACTGGCATTCGTGTGCAGGGTTATTTCCATACACAGATTGGAGCTATGCACTACACCAACATGCTGATTAGTGTAACGAACATTACAGGGATCTTTAAAGGCTATCCATGGATGACCGGTCTCAAACAACATGCCCAGCATCTTACGCCACAAATCCACAGCCTTAACCGTCTTATGCAGTTTTAATTCACCATTGGCTGCTTGCTTCTCATAGTCCAGATAAGCAGTATTAAATGCCTCACCATATAATTCATGTAATTGTGGCACTTCCTCAGGTGAAAACAGGGTCCACTCCTGCTCTTGTGCCACCCGCATCATAAACAGATCAGGGATCCAGTTAGCGGTATTCATATCATGGGTACGCCGGCGCTCATCTCCGGTGTTTTTACGCAACTCTAAAAACTCTTCAATATCAATATGCCAGGTTTCCAGATAAGCACACATAGCACCTTTTCTTTTACCGCCCTGATTGACAGCCACAGCAGTATCATTAGCCACTTTTAGAAAAGGCACCACCCCCTGAGATTTGCCGTTAGTACCCTTGATATGTGAACCCAGGCCACGTACCGGAGTCCAGTCATTACCCAGACCACCGGCAAATTTAGATAACATGGCATTGTCTTTTAATGATGAAAAAATACCGTCAAGATTGTCCGGCACTGTACTCAGATAACAGGATGATAATTGCGCCCTGGGGGTAGCCGAATTAAATAAAGTAGGCGTCGAACTCATAAAATCAAAGGAGGATAATAATAAATAGAATTCAATGGCACGCTGTTCACGATCAATTTCATTTATTGCCAGCCCCATAGCGACACGCATAAAAAAAGCCTGGGGTAATTCTATACGGAGCTGTTCTTTATGAATAAAGTAGCGATCATATAAAGTCTGTAAACCCAGATAAGTAAATTGCTGATCACGTTCAGCCTGTAATGCCTGACTCAGTATATTCAGATCAAAGCTTAATAATTCACTATCAAGTAATTCCAGTTCAACAGCCTGATGGATGTAGTGCTGGAAATATTCAGCATATTGTTCGCTCATTTCCTGCTGACTGGCTTCACGTGCCTGACCATAAATAAAACTTAAGGCTTCACGGCGCATATTATCCAGCAGCAGACGTGCTGATACCTGTGAGTAATTAGGTTCCTGTTCAATCAGAGTTCGGGCAGTCATCACTAAAGAGGTATATAAATCATCTTCTGTCATGCCATCATACAGAGCCGCAATACTATTGCTTAATAATAACCGGGCATCCACACAATCCAGCCCGCAAACAGCTTCATCAATGATTGTCTGTAAACGCTGCGGGTCAAGCTGCTTTCTACTGCCATCCTGACAGGCTATATATAGGGCTTCAGGTTCATCAATATTTGTTTGCTGTGCAGCACTACCCTGCTGCGCGCGCAATTGCGCATGTTTTTCACGATACAGGACATAAGCACGGGCTACTTGCTGCTCACCATTACGCATTAATGCCAGTTCGACCTGATCCTGAATATTTTCAATATGAATAGTGCCATTTTCGGGCAGATGGCGCAGCAAAGCATCCATCACCTGTGTCGTTAATGATTCAACGATATCCCGAATACGGCCTGATGCAGCAGCAGTCCCGCCTTCAACAGCCAAAAATGCCCTGGTCATGGCCACTACAATTTTGTCACGATCAAATGATGTTTGTTTACCATTGCGCCGGATCACCCGCCGAAAAGAAGAATGACTGACAGGCGGGGAAGCTGCTGCAGAAATAGCGGATGAATGGAGGGCTTGGTTACTGCTAATATCACTATGCATTTTTTTTCCTCTGACAAAATTTTTCGGCCAGAGGGAAAAGTTGCAGTATGACACTCGCACTTCTCACCCTGAGCCTTAACGCGAGACCCGGATGTTATATAATAATGCGTGAAAACAGGTAATCGGACTTAAGAAGCCTGGCTTCTATCACCGTTGCGCGACAGTTCCGGAATGACACCGGATTCCCCTATCATCATGCATAAAAACTATATATAGATATTATAAAAACAATAAACACAAGATAATGTATTTTTATCTGAGTTGCAACACTTTTACAATTTTTTTCCCGGAAGTGGTAAATGCTGCTTATCAGTATGTGATTAAAGCAGAGTAGAGCTTTTGTCAGTCCAGTTCTTTATCACCGGGAGAGTGCCGTAAATACTCAGCGCTGAGTAATTTATTATGAAGTTGTTCAAAATTTTGCACAATGAGTCCTGGTTCAATTCCCCAGGGATCAAGCCGGACTTCTTTTGAGCGCTGCAGCCAGGCGGCATTCATACCGATGGAAATGGCCCCCATTACATCAAATGAATTGCTTGATATAAGCCATGCATGGCTTTTAAGAGCCCCTGTTCTGGCCAGAAAATGATGGTAAACAGCGGGGTCTGGCTTATAGCTTTTAATCTCATCAACACTAATTATATCAATAAAAAATTCACTGATACCTGCTGCCAGCAAAAGCTTCTGAACACTTTCCCGTGTACCATTAGAAAAAGTATATGGACTCCATTCCTGTTTCAAGTAAATATTCATTCATTTAACAAATTAATGAGATGCCTAAGTATATCCGGTTTTTAATTGAGGAAGCTATCCCCTAACCCTGATGATGTTCGCACCCTTTTTCCTTATAGCAGTTCAGGTATAAAATACCAATTTTTCTATCAGGTTTTAAAAGGGTAGGTCTTACCAATTTGTCATCGACTGCAATTTACTCGCAAACTCGGTTGGATTCTTTCCTTCTTTAAAAATAATTTTTTTTATGATAATTAAATGGCAATTGCTGATGCAAGTTCTGGCTTATACCTTTCACCCTTAGCTAATATCACCCAGCATATACGTGCCATTTTATTGGCTAAAGCAACCCTGGCTTTGCTTTTGTGCATTCGGCATAATAATTGATGTATCCATTGGCTTTTGGGATCAGTCTTTGTTCCAAGTGCTTGGATCACCGATGTAGCGCCATTAACCAATAATGTTCGCAAATAGGCATCTCCACGTTTAGATATACCACTTAACTTTGATTTACCCCCACTCGAAAACTGCTTTGGGGTTAAGCCAAGATAGGCTGCCATTTCACGACCATTTTTAAACTCAGTCGCTTGTGTGCCTAATGATGCAACCATTGCAGTCGCAGTAATCACACCAATTCCCTCAAGCTGCATTAAACGTTTAGCTTGCTCTGAATTTCTGGCAATCGCTTTTATAGTCAGATTCTTTTTCTCGATGGCTATATCAAGACTGACCAGTTCATCATACCAATCTTGAACTAATAACAATAAGCCCTCTGTTGTTTCATCTGAATAACTTTCATTTTCATCGTTAATTAATGATGCCAAGCCATTTCGTAGATTAGTAACACCCACCTTAAATATTAGCCCATATTCTGCTAATATGCCTCGGGCATGGCTTACAAGCCTTGTTCTTGTGTCAATCAAGCGTTGTCTAGATCTATGGATAGATTGAATATCCTGTTGTTCCAATGTTTTGATACTAACAAATTTCATGTTAGGACGGTGACTAGCTTCATATATCGCTATTGCATCATTGGCATCGTTTTTATTACTTTTAACAAATGGCTTTACATGTTGAGCTGATATCAGTTTAACTTCATGACCTAACAGTTGAAATTTTCTTCCCCAATAATTTGAACTGCCACAGGACTCCATAGCAATAAATGAGCGAGGCTGATTCACAATTAACTCCATTAATTTTTTTCTGGCTATTTTTTTATTACTTAAAATTTTGCCCTTATGATTGATAATTGCTACTTGAAAAACAGACTTTGCTAAATCAATACTAATTGTGTTAAGTTTTTTCATTGTGGCTCCTGATGATTATGTTTTTGTCAATATAATCCTAGCACGTAAACTTTAGGTTTAGGTGGAGGAGTCCACATCATTGCATACAGCTGCAGGCCGGCCGTCTGCAGATTTTTTAAGCCATCCCTGACGTCATTAAATACCGGCAGTGCCTGATAATATTCAAGCAGCTTATTTTTTTGCTCGCTAGTTAAAGATATATTATAAAAATTACAGCTATAATCCAGAGCCTGACGGGTACACACAGAAAAATTTTCATATTT
>Ga0256844_10000080_pt1 | contig 38117 bp, 49 predicted proteins | sample MusselsmetaG_FD_189100 | JGI IMG/M metagenome (GOLD analysis project Ga0256844, IMG submission 189100) | Mussel associated microbial communities from hydrothermal vent at the East Pacific Rise, Pacific Ocean - Mussels | ecosystem: Host-associated > Mollusca > Shell > Unclassified ... | reverse complement strand
GATAAATCACCCGAGAAAGTAAGGCTAGCCCCGCTCAAATAGATCCGGTACGAAGGCGCTAGCCCCGTTAAATCACCCGAGAAAGTAAGATCATTCCCGTTCATTAATGCTAGGTACGAAGGCGCTACCCCCGTTAAATCACCCGAGAGAGTAAGATCATTCCCGTATATTAATATCGAGTAAGAAGAAGATAGCCCCGTTAAATCACCCGAGAAAGTAAGACTAGCCCCGAATAAATAGAGCTGGTAAGAAGGCGCTAGCCCCGTTAAATCACCCGAAAAAGTAAGACTAGACCCGTATAAATAGAGCGTATGCGAAGGGGCTAGCCCCGTTAAATCACCCGAGAGAGTAAGATTAGCCCCGTATAAATAGAGCTGGAGCGAAGGAGATAGCCCCGTTAAATCACCCGAGAGAGTAAGGCTATTCCCGTATATCAATACATCGTACGAAGGCGCTAGCCCCGTTAAATCACCCGAGAAAGTAAGACTAGCCCCGTTTAAATAGAGCGTATGCGAAGGCGCTAGCCCCGTTAAATCACCACTAAGAGAACCACCTGTCGCTTTAAATAATTTCAGCGTATTGGTCGACGGGATCGATAACGTCGCCACCTCACCCGAGGACATAGCCTCCGTAAAAGGGCTTGGGTAATCGGTCCCTTTAAATTTTACGACCGTTCCCTGAGTGTCGCCATCATCCTGGAACTCGATGTTTGCAGTCGTAGCCGCTGTCGCTGTGAAATCATACGTTGTATGAGTCACAGGTGGAGGGCCTTCACCTCCACCGCCACCACACTTAGGATAAACGCCATCTGAAATAATACTGTTAGAAATAATTCCCATATCAATCCCGTTAAAATTTGTCGTTCTCTTTCTTAGCTAAATCCGCCATCGCTTTCCACAAAGGCCGCTTTAACTCCAATTTAGCGCGTCGACCTATCTCGGCAGGGCCCAGATCCTTGCGCTTCGTAATCTTATCACTCTCAGCTTGGAGCCTATCCAAAATACCCAATGTCTTAGCATGGGCCACTCGGTTATCTGACTTTTTATAATTATCGTAGAAATCGTCAACGTGCTGCATGTAGCGCGTGAAATCCCTAGCGATATCATTCTTGTATTTCACCCCTTTATTAACAATCTCTCTCTTCTGTTCGGGCGTTAAGGTGGTCGACTCAAGCGCGTTATTTCTCTCAGTTTTTACATCACTAAAGACTTTGGCTACACGGCCTGCATCAGGGGATAGCTTGTATTTGTAATGATTCTCCCCCTTTTTATCCGTAGTCACTCGTATAGCGCCCACATGGTTCTTTAGAAGTTTAGTAATCTGTCTCTTGCTTCCACCTCTAAAATTGCCATTTATCTCGTCATACTTGTTCTTCCTATCATAAAGCTTTGCTGAATGCTTAGAGGATCTACCCTCTGTAGGCCTTATAAATTTCCCGAGGAACTCTTTCACCACGGGTTTATCGATGAACTGATTAGCAGGCTTATCAGGCTTATCCATTGCCCAATCCATCACCGCCCCGTCCGCTATCTCGGTGATTTTATCGCCAGCCCAGCCAAAGAGGCCGTGAATAAGAAAATCAACCTGAGCAGGGGATAGAGGGGTATCACCCACCATCGCCAAATCGATAGCGCGAGAGATCCCCTCGGCGGTTGACGAGGTGTAACTATCCTTTCGCTCCACTTTAGACTTGTTCATCATCGACATTGATTCGATAGGGAACTGAGTAAAATCACTCCTGTTCTGTTGTATCTGTTTCTTCAACCTAAGAGCGTGAGGCATAGGATTTAGGTTCAACGTCTCAAGGATCGCGTGCTGTAATCTATCGATAAAGAGTTTGCCGTTAACTTCATCATCAACAAACTGCTCAATCGAGCGCTCGACAATTGTCGTTACGGTCCCCAGCTCAAATGCCCGAGGAATGGTGATGAGAAAATCCGTCCCTGGGATTTTAGCAATATGGTTCATATCCCTAACGGAGTCGCTCAAATCTTTATAATCGTCATCATCACGGATAGCCATGTACATCCCGGCTGAGGCCGCTGTGTAAGCCGTGGCTACCGCGTAGAACTGCTTCCTCTGCTCCGGGTTGCGTGCCTCTCGGGCAACCTTAGACATCCCTTGCACGCGCGCATTAACAAACAGTGCTGTCTTAGCAACGGTCTTCGTGAACGGTAGTATGCCTACGCGGGTGAAATCTGTAACATCCCTTGCGCGCCAGTTAGATTCCAGGCGGCTTTTTCCTTTTTTGCGCAGCGCTACATACTCAGAAGCACGGTTAACATTTTCGAATCGGGCCCCCACCTCGTCATATTTACGCCATAGAGCTTTAATAACCCGCCACGATTTAACCGGAATAGTAGGAGCCTTGTCTGATGGAATTTTTTTATCGATCAACCGCTGTATCTCGGTAGGGTCATCAATCGCTTTACGCCACCCGGTCGCGGTGAATATCCCGCCGCCAGCCATCATGTCAGCACTCGTTTGACTGTCGGCCTTTGTGGCCTTCCACCCCCTGATAACGTTAGGCAGTATGTATGCACTGTGCATGCCTGTTGCCGCTGTCTGGATAGTATCCCTAACGAGATTTCCCAGCTTAAATTTTACTGACGCAGTGATCCCAGCCGCGGCTAAATTCTTCACGACTCCAAAACCTTCAATAATAGGGTTATCTAGAATTTCAGGGCGCTCAACGGTCAATGAGTCAAGCACCAACTGATTGTCACGGCCCTCGGCGATATCATACATCTCTTCAACACCACCACGGCGAACCGTAACCGTCCGCTTTCCTTCTCGCTTCGCTTTGGTTGCTATCCCTAGGGAAACCGCAGTATCAATGGCTTTAAGCGCCGCTTGGTTTTTAAGTGACGCATGGATAACGTGATCCCAGTTAGCCACGGTATTCGTAATCAAATCGTTTAACGGAATGTCCGCGCCCTTCAATTCCTTGAAAGCATACTGCCCTTCAAGCGACCCGCCCGAGAAAGGGCCGTGCTTCCCGTCCTCGAATCTCCGGTTGAAAGGGACGTAAAATCCTTCCTCGGAATATTGCTTAGCCGCTTCCTTAGACATAAGCCCCGTGTCCACCGCTACTTGATTCACTCTGTTTTGCATAACCTGGAAGTCTTTCAATGCTTGTGCATAGGCTGGCGCGCGGGCCGCGCCGTCCGACATAGTCCCCTCGTTTAAGGACTTCAATAAGGAAATATCCTCACGGGAAAAGAGCTTTTCTTTATTCTCCCCTTTCAACCTTTCAGCTCTGTTGCCTGCAACCCACTTCATAAATACACGCCCCTCGCCTTTCAATCCCCCAAGGATTTGCGAGAAGCTTTTTTCGCCCTTATTAATCGTTATCACGTTCTCTTCTAGAATAGGAGTGCCGTGGTCGATAATCGCTTCTGTGGCCCCTGCGTGAGCCTCGGTTAAGTGGCTCATCTGCCATGCGTCCTTATCTTTCAAAACGTTTTTGAATGAGGAGAATTGATCGATAAAATTCTGCTCAAACCGCTTTATTTGGTATCCCCTGTTGTCAGCACCTAAATTTTCACGGATTTTTTTCAGTCGGCTTTTTAAGGTGATTATTTCTTTTGCTGGGGCATTAAATTTATTCCCTGAAATTAGATCAGCCTTTTCTTTCTCTAGGCTATTGTCCATAGAGTATTGCGCGCCACTAATCTTTTTAGTGTCCCCAAGCAACCCTTTATTCTGGGCGTAATTAGCGGAACTAGCGATCAATGACGACACATCTGACTCTGAGTACTCCAACCCTGTAACATCTTTTAACGATCTTTTTACTCGCTGGATAACACCCTGCATCAGATTGGTCTTAACCCCTTTTTCTGATAATTTAGCAATCGCCTCCGAAGCAATCAGCCTACGGGCGTCTACATCCTGCATACCTGACAACTGATCTGTATACTGCCCAGCAGCCTCGCGCAGGGCGTTCTTAACGACGTGATCTTTTGATTTGGATACCTTATCAAGGGTTTGGTTTAATTTTCCACCCAGCATCCCTGACATGCCTAGATGACTTGACTCATGGGCGACCAGTGATCGCAAATCCTCCTTAGTTTTTATCCTCTCTGGATTGAACTCTAAGCGCCCCTCTCGGATAACCCCGTTAACCTGACTAGGGTCTGCGCCATCATCCCTCATAGACTGTAAGGTTTTTTTGCTAAAACCTGCGGATATCTTATTATTCCCCTTCACCAAATCGACAATTTCTGGCGAGGCCTTAGCCGCAGACGGCTGGATAGTATCCATCTGCTTCTGGACGGAGTCTTTTACCGACCACGACGGTTCTACAAACTTTAACGAATCACTATAATTAGGAGCTACATCATGAGCTACATCCTCAACAAGCCCATCCCCGTCAAGGACACTCTCACCGCCAACGCGGGTGGATTCGGGTTCAATTCCGGGGGCGCCCGAGGGTATCGGGTCTCCGATTGGGATGGTGGAGTCTCGACCCTCTACTTCAAGGACGGGCCCATCACCCCCATCGATAAGCTCGGGGACATCCTGCGGAGCTACTTCTTTACCTTCGAGTCGATCAACAGCTCGGGGGCTAGATGACTCAGCGTTAAGCGGTGACGGGGCCGCAGCAGCTTCGTACAGTGCGGCCTTTTGCTCTACAGGTAGATTCTTTTGCAGCTCATCCGCTAGAGACATCGCCTCTTTAGGGTCTTTTAACGAAAGTTCAGCGGTGACCTCAGATAAAGAGCGCTCTTCCCCTGCGGAGGTAACGGTCGGCTCTTGCGTCTGCATAGGCTGGCCGAGAGGCGCAACCTGTGAAGGGGGGGCATCCATCTGGTCAATAACCGCACCAGATGGGGCGTTAGGGTCGAATGGCTCGGTTCCCATGCTTTGCAGCGAATCCAGGGCGTCAGAATAGCTAACATCTCCCCGGGCATCTACTGAAGCGCCTTCCTTAGTAGCCCCAGGAGAACGCGCGTTACCGATTAACGAGGCCCCCGCAGAGATCCCACCACCAGCCACGGCACCAGAAACCCCGGAATCGATCCACCCTTTTATGTTCTCATCGGAGAATAGTTCGGGGCTCTCGCCAATATAATTTTTGGTCGCGTCGATAACAAAATCTTGCAGCGCTTCTGTCCCTCCTTCCTGAAGGAACCCTGTCCCGGTGTCTTTCCCGAGCTTCTTAATAGTCTCCTTAGCCCCGAATTTCTTAATTGCCTCCTCAGTAACCTTTTTAGCCACGTCATCAGCGATACCCATTTTTTTGAATACGCCCATAACAGGGAGTGCATCCAGCAGACTAGTAACCGTTCCGGCAAAAAGAGCAGCCCCTTTGTCCTCGATCTTAGTAACCGCCTCACCCACATTCTGAGGGGCACTGGCGGCCATAACACCTGCCGTGACACCTGCCTTAACACCCGCTCCCACAGCTTTAGCCGCAGCACCACCCACACCACCACCCGCGACAATAGAACCAATAGAAACAAGCCCATTACCGGCAGCAAATTTAGTCGCTTCCCACAGCTTTCCTAGATCACCTTCTTTATACGCGTCTACAAATGATTCGCCTTTAGGGGCTCTATCACCAACTTGGATAGCACGCTGGCGGTCTAACTCATCGTTAGTAGCTAGGGACTTTAGTGCGTAATAAGTCCCACCAAAACCCTGGACGCCACTCTTTAACCCCTTGGTAAAACCGCTATCAGTATCGCTAGAGTCATCACCGTACATAGCAATGTAATCGTTGTAATAGCTACCTTCGGAGGCTTCACCAGAAGGAGGGAGCTTATCTTTATCCTCGTCCTTATCTTCGTCGCCATATAAAAAACTAAGAGACTCTGAATAGTTCACTTCATTCCTTTTATGTATTGCATTGTCAAGCGAACCAGATCGTCATCACTGGCCTGAAGGTTTTGCTTGGCGACCGCCCGTAACGCGACCACAGCATCATCAGGGTTTACCCCTATAGAGCCCAGCACTTTAACAACCTTACTCTCCGTGGCTTTCACCCTAGAAATAGAGCTGGCTATCTTGGGCCCATCCTTTTCCATATCTAACCCGCGTGACTCAACTAAAGCGCTCGTATCCTTCCAGACGGCAGCTACTTCTTGGGGGTTCGCTTTCCCTCCCATGACGCTATTAACCATCTCCATCCCAGCACCATTAGCGCCTCCTCCAAAACTTTGAGGTGCTTGTGTAGAGGGCGGGGGGGTTACGGGAGGAGCTGAAGGCGCCACCTTCAATCTAGCATTATCACGTTGCTTTGCTATCGCTATAGCACCCCGCTCACGGTCGTTCTGCATCCCTGAGTTCTGAAGGCGTAAACGCTGATCGGCGGAATATTTGGTTTGTTCCTTATTAGCCCCTAGCTTGTAGTCAACCATTTCACGGGCATTTTCGTTACCCGCCTGCTGAAACTTTAGGCGTTGGTCGGTCGCGTAAGACAACTTCTTTTTGTCAGCTTCTAATTTATAATCAACCATTCCCCGTTTCAGCTTGTTATCCCTCAAGGCGTTATGCTCGTCATATCCTTGCGCTTGCTGCATCCCTAACGACTTAAGCCGCGCCGTCATTTGCTTCTGCTGTTGGGTAATAAAGGCCTTACCTAGCACACCAGACTCCACACCGCCTATCGCCCAATCTTGGAGGACTCTGCGATCTGTATCATCATTAACCAGGCCTGGGTGAGTTTTTTTAGCCCGCTGCCAATTAGCTTCTGGGTCTCCACTATTGAGAACCGAATAAGCAAGGCGCGCTTTAGTGTTAACCTCTTCTTTAAGTGCCTTTTCTTGAGCCTCAACAGCCTTCAGCCTTGCTTTCTCAAGCTTTTCTTCTGACTCCTTGGCTTTATCCTCGCTCTCTTTTTTGTGACGCCGGACTGACTGACCTAAAGCGAGCCCTTGTTTAAAGTAATCTGTTGCCATAATTTAGACCTGTTAAATTAAATACCCGACATAAAACCTAGTGCGCCTTGGACTCCAGCGTTAACAACACTTCCTTGAGGCGTGTACTGGTAATTACCGCCGGTAGCCGCCGCAGACATCGCATTAGCGCTTCCGTATGCGCCGTTAGTCATACTGTTGGTTGCGTTGTATCCCATGTTAGCCATCTGCATGAGACGCCCCCACTTATTGTCTCTAAGACCTTGGTTGAACTGCATGTTCTGCATGTTCTGGTTAAAATTCATCCCTTGGATTTGGATCGCATTATTAGCGTTAGCTATATCGGCCCTCTGCCCGTAGCTCGCGCCGAACTGGCGGTTCCCCTCGTTCATTTGGTCGCCACGCTGGCCGAAACTCGCGCCGAACTGTCGATTCCCTTCGTTCAACTGGTCGCCACGCTGGCCGAAATTAGCTGAGAACTGCCGGTTCCCTTCGTTTAATTGGTCGCCACGCTGGCCGAAACTGGAGGCGTACTGCCTACTTTGCTCGTCCATATTGAATTTTGTAGCGGCCTGGTTAAACCGGTTTTGGTCATAAAAGCGTTGCTGATTATCGCTGTACTGAGCTGTCTGATAAGCCCTATTCCAATCAATATCATCAGCATACCGCATCTGGTTATCACTGAATCGGTGCTCGTCCATGCTACGGCCCCACTGAGCGCCATAATCCTGAGCCGCCATTGAGTTACTGCGGTCAATCAGCGCGGCCTTTTCCTCGCCAGAACTACCCATTCCACGAGCCGCAGCCTGATTTGTTACTGCGCGCAGGTTCTCCTTGCGTAAGAACTCATACCCAGGGGACGATTTATAATCAAAATCATGCTCTTTAGGTTTGTAATTCGTATCCTTACTAAACGTTTCCGGCTTGTAGGTAGAGTCGTGGTTTAACTGGTTAGCCGTGTAATCACTACGGACATTACCGGGAGTGTAATTACTGCGGACATTGCCAGGGGTGTACTCACTACGCACATTACCAGGCGTATAATCACCCCGGACATTACCAACGGAAGCATTCCCACCACCAGTAGCATACTGACCAACCCCTTTAACCCCGCCGCTGGTAGATGGTTTGGTTATCCTTGTAAGTTTATTTTTTTTCCGCAAAACACGCGACATTGAGTTTATAGCCATAATTAAAATCTCCTAATCTTAAGTCCCTGGACGGAGGCCGCTCGCTGCTCTTGCTCCTCCCTCCTCTTTTTTTCACGTAAAACCCTCTGCATCGCGTCGCCGCTACCTGACTGCATGCTATTCAAACTATTCGCAATACCTCCTGGACCCTGGGACGCCTCTTCGTTCATAGCTCCTTGCTGCTGGGATATAGCGTGGATATGGTCAAGTTGCTCTTGGGGGGTTTCCTCTCCGTAATGACCTGTAGGGAATTCATCGCTCAACCCATTAACCAACGTCTGGTTGTACGCAGAAGAACCAGGGACAGCGCTCGGCTGAGTATTCGGACTCCAGCCACCCGTTTGACCTGATAAATGCTCCGGGAGCGTCCACAAAGGTACGTTCTTAGCTGCGGCAGGGTCAAAGTTATTAAAAGCCCCATCACCCCCCATACCCTCCTGCATCGCATTCCAGGCGTTCATCCCGCCCTGCATCCAGGGAGCCATCTGTGCATAACCAAACATGTTAGCTTCTTGCTGAACGGCGTTAGCCTGCGCCTTTCCTGTGTCGGTTTGGGCGTTTGTTTTCTCGTCTGCTTTTTCGTTTGATTTATTCTCCTCATGCTGTCCATAGGCAGAGGCAAGTCCACCCACAACCGCGGAAATGATGTACCCCCAGCTCATGATCCCACCTCTTGGCCTTCAAGCAAAAGAGAAGGGGGTATCAACTCTAGACTATCCCCAAAATGCTCCATATAGCTTTCATCAATAGCCATCTCACTCACCCCCTCAACCGTTGTTTCATCTGTCGCAATAATATTCATAAATCGGCATTCCTTCACTGTAATCAATGATTTAAAAGTCCCTGCCCCAGCATGGAATACATCCCCTGCTTTTAACTCGGTCACTTCACCCCGACCTTAACGCGCATCTCACCCTCAAGCAGCACGCTATAATGGTTGGTTTTGTGAAGGTGCCCTACAACAGCCATGTTAGCGGGGATGGTGATGACCCGCAGATAAATGCCATCCGTAAAGTAATGATCGAGAGGGAGTTCCTTAACCGCAGCTTTTGCTGCTTCTAACGACTCTTCTTTAATCGCTAGCTTACCCATTTTCCCACCCCTTAGATTTAGCGTAATCAACAAGAGCTCTGAGCTTATGCTCAGTCGATAGAGAGGCCGAAATATCCCGAGTCTCTCCGAAGGCGAAATCCTTGCTTTCTCTAGCGGCGTTAGTAAATGTGCATAGCACGTCGCATTTAGGGACGACAATATTCAACCACTTCGTGTACGCATTATACATCCTAGGATCGCTGTTCACGGGGCGGGTATCGGCCTTTCCCTTTCCGGTGACTTCCTGCCCACCCTCGTAGCAGAATAACTTCAAACTGTGCTCGTTAGCTAAGGCCCTCATTGTATTCATGACCGTAGTGACATGGCCGTCGATATCGGCGTTAATAGAGTCCCAAAACCCAGTCGTGTTACTGGGCAAAATAGCGCTGCCGAAATAAGGGGCTATTGCTATAGCATCAATCGACATCCCTTTAGATTTAGCTAAAAGCACTTTCTCCTTAACGTCATTACCCACTCGCTGGCCTGGAAGAACATGCCAAACCCTATCGCGGCCAACCTCCCTATCGAATATCTCCCAAAGGTCTTTATACGCATTCGTGTGACCCTCCCTCACTTGGGCATAAAACCCGTCCCAGTTACCACCATCAGGAGGGGCTAACGTCCCCGAGTAACCCCCTTGAGTCGCCGTCCATACCGTCTGGTTGGCGCGCCAGTCCGCAGATTTCCACGCAGTATTCCAAACCTCATTCGAGTATTCAGGAACAACTTTAAGGCCAGGCTTTAATCTAGCACCGATAAGCTTCGCCAGCTTAACCCAGTAATCATCCTTTTTTAGCCAGGACATATGGGGGACATTGGTCCACAAATCCATATTCGTCCTATTGCATAAATCGATCTGCCATTCATAGGATAATGGACTTGAAGTACCCTGCTGGCCAAACCCTAGCGTGTTGTTATTAGCTTGGTTTGTAGGGGCCATAACCTGGCTCCAATTCTGGATCAGGTTCCTATTGGTATTGCACCAATCCATCCCTCTCCACATTGAGCGAAACTTAATCATCTCTAGGAAGTCGTCGCGCCAAGGGCTGATCTTCGTTACGTGATCAACTGTGCCGGAGTTCCAGCAGGTAGCAAAATTTACATCCGCTTTGAACGGGTTTGTCGCCTGCCAATCCCTAGAAATGAAATTACCATTCCCGCCTAACTTACTAGTCTTTGAAGGACCAGGATCAGGACCAGGATCAGGACCAGGATCAGGATCAGGGATAACGCCATTCGTATCAATAGACCTCGCCGCCTCTGCTCCATCGCTGTCCGTCGCTTTAATCAGCGCAGTATAGGCACGCTTCTCCGTAACTGTTTGTTTGTACGAATTAACAGTAGACCCATCCGCGACAGCTGTGACGCGGGAAACCATATTCCCAGGGTTAGCCTTAGAGTCCCAATCTATGACCAGCGGTACCGTCCCGTCCTCGTCAGAGACTTTTACTGTCAGCGTTAACCAACGATTAGTCGCCATATCTACTGACCAGAGGTGAGTGAAAGAATGACGATCTTAGGCCCTTTATTCGCCACAACTTCGACTGAGCTAGTCGCGACGGTGTCGTTTCCGGCTGAATCGGTCGCAGTGACTTTTACCACATAGCGCCGATCCTCTGATACAGCTTGATCAACTGCATGCTGTACGACGCCATTTGACGCCAGCGCAGTATGAGTCGTAACGGTTACGCCAGGGTTATCGGCACTATCCCAATCAATAACAGCGTCGACGGTCTGGTCTTCAACATCCTCTAATGTAAATTTCGCGTATAACGTACTTCCAGGCATTTCATTTTCTCCAATTAAATTAAATCAACCATACGGCCAAACCTTACCCTCTAAACCGCCCCACATAAACTCCATATCTGGGAAGGTGCTCCAATCACCCGTATGGCGATCCCAACCGGCTGCTTGTATCGCTGTACGGGCTGGGACACCAGGCCCGGTCCGGTTATAAATCCCCTTTATATAATCGCTTTTATAGTAAATATTCGACAAAATAAAATACCACTCTGAATCGTTAGTCTGTCCCGTTGCGGCATCTTTAGAGGTAATCGTCGGGCTCCCTTTCTTAACCTTCCCGTCGACCTGACCTGCAAGATGCGCGATAACACTGCTAATACTCTTTGCTGGCTGCCCGGCTTTTGACTCTGAACCGCCTGGGGCGCCCTCCCTCGTCTTGTAATCGTAAAGGCTACTATCCCCTGTCCTTGCTAGAGCATCAGCCATGGTAGCGATAGACCCCATGTAATCCATAGGATATGACCATGCGTTTGTATTGGAAGGACTCGTCCTGATAATGTCCACGTAGGTGCCGTCTGGCCAAACAGCATACCGGAGGGATTCTTTAACCCACCGCACTCCTTTATCCCTTAAAACATTATCCCCAGTCACTACACCAACAACCCCAGCCCCTGAGGCAACAACCGCCGCTCGGTTATTCCAGGTACCGTTAATCTGCCAATATGTCGGTCCTCCCGTGTATATCTTCCCAAGGTTTTGCCCAGGGCAAAAATCACGGTCACAATTGTACTGATCGTTATATCTGTTACTGAACGATCGCCCTATGTGCCACTCGTTGTGTTTCACGATGTATCTACCAGCCGCTAAAAGCCAATCCTCAAACTTTGCCCGGTCTGCTGCGCTCATGTCCGCCTTAAGCCACGAATATGTAATCGCTAATCGTCTCATCCAGGCCCCAAACCATTGCTGATGACCCTGTATTGAATACGACGAAACGCACCATTTATTCGCATTCTTGAAATTAATCCCTGGGATTGTTGTGTGCCCCATAAGATAAGACTTCACTTTATTAAAGTATGCGGTTGCCCCTGGGTCACCCGCATATTTCAGCACCCGGTAAACAAAGCCGGCGCTGTTCGCCCAGGTAGCACGAGCACGATGGTCGTGAGGATGTACGTTTGTTGAGGGGCTCCAACATCCGCCACCTGTGTACCCGACCCATGGGGATGCGTCTCTATGCCCATCCATAAACAGCCGAGCATTAGCATATATCCGGTCGTCCCAGTTCTTCTTGTAAGCCCCACTAAGACGCCGGTTATTCCATATATCCAGTTCCTCAGGGGTATAGAACAGCCCCGCCCCGCCTTGTACTGGGGGTTTGTAATCATCTCCATACTCTAATTTAAGGGGGGTTATCACGGGCGCTTTATTCTCAGGGCCATCGACCTTGACCTGCCCCGAGACATCTCCAATTTTCGTATCGCTATCGGTTGAGCTGATCTTCACCGTGTAGTTACGCGCACTCGGAACAGTTTTCCGTAATGTGTGGATAGCAGCCCCATCAGCCAGAAGGCCTGGGTGCGAGGAGGTTATCGTTCCAGGGTTATCAAAATCCCAATCAATATTAACCGTAACCGAATCGTCTTCATCTTCAACTGTAAACTCCGCTTCTATATAAGGCATAAGTACCTAACTAATTATTTGTTGCATCATTGCCAGAAATTATAACCCCTGGGGTATTGAGTGTATCCACGGGGTTCATTTTACCATCGTTATAAGGATGGTCATTGTTTATAAATGTATTGTCCTGAATTTTAACCCCCGTAGCCTCACCATTATTCGACCCATCGATAGAAAAAGAAGCTGAGATCCCATGCTTAAAGCATGAGGTGTTCTTTATGACGTTATCGTGGATATTGATATTGTGGCTGCTAACAGGATGGTCGAACCACTTACTTCTCGAATGAACCGCAATAGCATAGTAATCGACATGGTTCCATCCTGTAGCAGGGTCAACAAACACGCCACAACCCTCCACGGTATTCGATGCAATCTCGATATTGCTTGAACTGAATACCGTGATAGCTTTGTAATAACAGTTGTAGAAATTATTTCCTATGATCTTGGAGTTATCCGCTTGCTGGTACAAATAAACAACAGCAGTATGTTCCTCGAACGGAGGATAGTTCCTACCTAAATTCCTAAACGTATTCGCCTGTATCAAGAACTTCTGCTGCGGCGGGTTAGGGCCGTCAGGGCTGTACAGGAGGCCAACCACGCTCTTCCCTGGGTCAGTCGTTGGCAATGTGCATGTCACGCCTGAACCCTCGCTGCACACTTCCATACTGTTGTTCAGGACGGTAATCAAACTGTTTGACGGCTCATTTTTAGCCACGTAAATACAATGGGTTCCCGTATTCGCTTGATCACCAGGAAGAGCAATATCATGAATCCAATTATTTTTAATCATGACGCTACCGGCGGTGCCATCCGCTTTATCTTTAGCCGCCAACAACCTGATGCCGTGATATCCGCTCTTGATTTCACAGTCCTCGATCAGCATCTCTCTCGCCATAACATGGATAATGCCGTAATTAGAGTCGCCTCCGACACGACGGGCAACGTTGGTGCGATTACCATCCAGCGTCAGGCCCTTCATCTCAATGTAATCAGCGCTCTTCGGGACTGAATACCCGTAACACGTCATCAGCGCACTGACCGTAGAGCTAGGTCTCTGCTTTAAAATACTAACCCCTTGGCCAGCCCCTTCAAGAACTATCCGGGATTTATCAGGGAAGTTTGTTTGCGATAGAGCATAAGTACCCGCAGGAACGATAACCTTCTTCCGGGTCGCAACAGCATCCTTAAAGGCTTGAGAGTCATCCGTCACTCCGTCACCAACAGCGCCAAAGTCTGTCTTAACATTAACCGTCAATTCAGGATCTGGATCAGGATCTGGATCAGGATCAGGATCAGGATCAGGGTCTGGATCAGGATCAGGATTGGGAGTGCCCTGCTCGATAGAGAACCCAGAAATTGTAGGCGGCGAATCATCGTCCACCCTCTCTACGAAAAAGCCTTTTATTATCGGTGGGTCATCGCCCACGTCACTCCCCGTACCGCAACATAAACGGACCCACTTCCCAAGCTTCTTGTGATAAGCCCACGGTTCATACCCGTACTTACCCTTGCCGTCGGTCACTATACGAACAGCTAGCGGCAACCCTGTAGGCGCGTGGTAGGGTTTTTTGCTGTTAAACGCGATATCAACGAGGCCCAAGGAACCGGCCTCGTCACCAAAAATTTTAACCCTCATCTCATTCAGCCAGCGCCAAGCCTCTTGGGTAAACCTTAATGCCTCTTCAACAGCTAAGCCACTCTCCTTCATAAGCCACTCTCTTTCATTGGTTAATACCCACCAGCCTTTTGCCACACCCTACAGTAATTCAACTCAAAATCTGCGGGCAAGTCCTTATCAAGGGGCTTCCCACGGTTTAGGAATACATGCAGATCCATATTGAGATACAACTCCTGATGCCAGAATGTATTCTTAATCTTCCAAACCTTATTACCATCAACAAACCAGGTTATAAAATCAGGCTCCCAAAGCAATCCAAACTTATGCTTCGGATCTTTCCCCCATTTAAAAGGAGCCTTCCATGTCCGCCTCACTTGGTAGTGGTCGGGGACATACGTGGGAGTCTGATCATAGCCGTCTTCGTTGTAAAACATATGAACGGTCATGGGCGTATCACCCTCCTTCCCTGGGACACCCCCCGCTATCTCGAACATATCGATCTCGGTCCACTCAGCGACATCATGATTGTATAGCCAGTAAGCGCTAACAATATGAGAGTCATGCGGCTTGCAATCAATCTCAAAATACCCGTATTTGACCAGTCCTTTAGACTTCACGGCTCCTGTAGTGTACGTGTGATAACCCTTATTCCAAACCTTTTTATCAAGATCTTTCTTGCCCGTTATCCTCAAATCCCCGCCGGACACCTTCACATTTTCCTTAACAAACTGGCCCGGCTGCTTGCCTGACCATGTAGGGTTAATACCGTGCCACTTGGTATCGTCTAGCGTCGTGCCGTTAAACTCGTCCGTCATCGGGGTAAACGGCACCCACTTAGTCGCATCCGCCAGGTCAGTAACGCTAGGGGACGACTCTGCTGCGGGGGGTAAGTTCCAGTTTTCCATACCAGGGCTATTCACAATCTTCGCCTCGCCCTCATACCCCGTACCATCACCCGTCACGTTCGGCATGTTCATGCAGTTCAGCAACGCGCCATCATACCCCGTCAGACTACCTGTGAAAGCCAGCAGCTCACCATCGATATAGATTCGTCTGATAGGGTTCAACCCCGTCAGATCGCCCGAGACAGTGGACTTATTGCTGTAAAAAAGGAATTCAGCTTGCGGTCTGCAATTACTCAAGTCACCTGTAAACGCTAACTGAGACCCATTAACGTACATGTACTGACTGGGATTGTGATTCGTCAGATCCCCGGTGAACTTCAACGCATTCCCTTGGACGCGGAACTTCTTGGTAGGGCGCATGTTCGTTAAGTCGCCAGCAGTAACCCCATCCTTACACACAAAATGCTCCAAGGTGTCACCAGCAGGGACAATGATCTTATACGTTTCTCCACGCACCACGTCACGCCTAAATGGGGATTTGTAATGCTGCCCGTTCCATAACATGCGAGCGGTGCCTTTAGTCGAATAGAACTCGATATCCGCGTAGCCAAAACGTCTAGCGATAAGACTCCCATCCGTAGGCATAACCAACGGAGCGAACTCCCAGTTGACCATTCCAGGGCTATCAACAATATCGACCTCACCTTGATAGCCGGTATTGTCAGGGTTGTTAACATCGCCATCGCCGGTAAGATTGGCCTGAGCCTTGATAAAAAGGGTCTCGCCACGGAATGTTGAGACATCACCCGTGAAATCGATCGTCAAGCCCTCGATATAGATCCGCTTCGAGGGGCTTAATCCCGTCAGAAGCCCTGTGATAACCGCTGCGTTACTGTACGACATGAATTCAGTCTTAGGCCGGCAGGTTGATAAGTCACCTGTAAAAGCTAGCTGCGAGCCGTTCATGTAAAACACATTGATCGGGTTCATTCCTGTCAAGTCGCCCAACATAACCAGGTCATTACCTTGGACCCTGAATATTTTCACTGGGTTCATGCCGGTCAGGTCGGCATTCGTTAGTCCATCCTCACACCAGAAGGCCTCAAGGTATTCGTTATGAGGTATGTGGAGCGTGTAAGAATCGCCCAGCGTTACCGCCTCGGTGAATGGAGTCGGGTATTGCACCCCTTTATAGGTAACCGTAGCTGTTCCGCCTTTAATGGCGTCATCCCAATAGCTACCGTTCCTCGGCTCAATTAAAGAGAGTGTGTCTTCCTTAATAGAACTAAAGATAACGTTAGCATTACCACTCTTCTGAGCGACTAACCGATAATCGCCCCCTTTTACGTGCCCCGCTTTTGGGTCAGGTTCAGGGTCAGGCTCAACAGGGCCAGTAGCCTCACCTGTATACGTGAAAACGGCAGGGGCTCCATCTCTGTATCCACTAATTCGGTCGCCTTTCTGAAGACTTACGCCGGGTAGCGCAACTTCCTTCTTGTCAATCCAGCTTTTAACCGACTGGCTCACAGCCTCCATAGGGAATGTAGCAGGCGCGTTGCCTTCATCTACCCCTAATAACGAATCATTCTTAGTGAGCGCGTTCATATTTTTTACTGGTGTTCCGTTATTCTCAAAACTCATACTTATACCCTTTAAATAATAGGACCGCTATTCAACTTCAGCGCCCGACAAAACCAAACCGCCAATAGGGATGCCAACTCCCTCGGTATCCACATCTAATTCAACGCTCATTGAACGACTAGAGCCTAAATTGTACTGCCTATTGCGCTGATCCTCGCTGTTATTAGCGATGAACGTCCTCTCGATAGCGCTCTGCCTGGAGGCTTTATGCACTCGCATCCGAATAGAAACAGGATAAGGAAGACCAACCCCATGAGTAGCCCCAAAATTAAAACCGATCATACGGATCTGGGTTAACGCCCTCTCACGATGGAACTGAGGGGATTCAAGCCTGTAACGGATAGGTCTACCGTCGTCATTAACGTATTGATTAGACCGCCGATAGGTTCCGTCGGTCATTATTAATGCATTAGCAACCCCAGTTATAACCTGGCGAATCTTGACGACCTTACCCTCTTCAACCTCTGAGGACGCCCCAGGGAGATCATCACCCTCAACGGTTCCATTAAACGACTCGGTACGCCACAGCCCATTATCAAGGTTCATACAGGCAAGTCCGGCTCCTGAGTTATACGTGACACATAAAGAAGGAAAGTTGCGGTGTGGAATCCTATCAACAAACAACCTCGGGGCTGAAATCTGCGGCTTGAGTCCACCCTCACGACTGATTAATTTCTTAATCCCTGGGGGGGTAATTCTAACGAATGAGTAACCCTGCACCTGATAAATATTATAATGGGCATCAATAAAGAAAAGCTTCTCATCCTGGACAACAGGGTGAGGCTCTTTAATATCGTACTCGTAGTGAGACCCCACAACGGGGGCCAAAGGAACAACCGTTCCACCCGATAACGTATAAACCTGGATACCATCCGCAGAGAAAACCCATAACTGGTCATTAAATTCCACCATGGATAAAGTAATGAAGCCGACATGTAAATAACTCAAAGGCCTGAAAACTTTAGGCTCCTGGAAATCACTCACATACAACTTTTCGCCAACAGCAACAACAAGATATCCTCGCAACATAGCCACAGAGGAAGACCCTTCTAAAAATGACTCGGTATATTTAGAACCCCAGATATTGTCGACATAAACAAGTTTCCCCAAGTTTGCTACAACGTAATGACCATCCCTAACCTCTGCAACAGCTCCCGCCCCAAGAAACGAGTTTTCCAAAGGTGGGTTAAACTTATACGAAGTTGAAAGACGCCCATTCGATAACATATAGACATTAAGGGAATCCTTCGTTACTGCAACATACGTTTTACCACGCATTCCAAGCTTGGCAGCAATAAACGAATAAGGGGAGGTAACAACCTCTTCATGCCGATGAAGCCCCTCCCTAAAACGGATTGAGACCTCTGTCTCTGACTCCGCCTCATTTATCTCTACATAGCAATTATGAACAGACTCCCTTGAATTAGAAGCGTCGATCCCATAAGCAGACTTGGTAGCGAGGGGGAATATCATCCGGTTTTACTGAATATCTTCAGATATCTAATCAACATATTTTGTTGCCCACCAGAGTAAGCGTTTACGTCGTCAGCGGGGCCAGGCCATCCACCGCCAACCGCTAGGTTAATAATAACGTTAGGCGACGGTGCGGGGGCCCAACCTGAGCCGTCAGTAGCATGGAAGTCATAATGGGTATCCCTAATCATGCGACCGTTATAGAAGTACTTGAGCCGCTTGTTCGGGCCATCGATTTCCAAGGCATAGGTAGCGCTGAGCGTAGACGGACTAGGGATCATGTCTGACAATGTTGATCCGTACTGAACGTTCCCAGTCCGCGGCAATATATCGCCATGAGCATGCAGATTCGTATGCAGATCAATAAAGTCACCATCATCGTTACGCTCATCAATAGACCCTACGAACTCGAAGATATCAACCTCGGAGTGACCTTTATCACCCCCACCATGAGGGAACATCCAGAAAGCAGGCCAGAAACCTTTTCCCGCTGGAAGGTTAATATTCGCCTCGATAAAGTATGACTTAAAAGATTCAGCCTCCACAGTATATTTAGAGCGTATGCTGCCTGATGTAATATCATCCTTGGCAGGGATAGCAGGGTCAACCGTGTTAATGGGTCTAATCGCTAGATAGTCAGAGCCAAAAGAATAATTATCACTGGTAAAGTCCGTGAACAAACTCCACTCGGCCGCATTATTCTTGGGATGATTTGGATCATCAGAACCATGGTACATTCCCCAATCGAACTCAGCGGATAACTGCGCAGCATTGGTGATGTTGCCACCTGTCCCAAAGTTGTAATGTTTGACCGGGTCACCATACCCCGTCATGTCTGGAGCGATGTTGGGCGGTGCTAGCGTAGAGATTTCAAACTCATGCTCGATTGATCCTCCCTCCATAACCACTTTCCAAAAGAATTTGGTGCCAGTATCTACATCTGTAGACCCTACGTTATACGGCAGAGTCACCGGGATGCTGATGCGGTTCTCGCCTTTCTTCATAAACCAAGCGCCGTTATACAGCCATTCCCCCGTATGTTTCCGGGCAATTAGTTTTAACTGTGTCAAGTCTGCGCTGGCATTGTATCGAATGGTTTTCATGAACTCTACGTTACGATCATGAGTCGCTTGCGGGTCGATAAGCTTAAACTGGCCCGGCAGCAATGGGGCTTCTGTTACCGTGACCGTGCTGGACTTCTCTGCAAATGGAGGATTGTCAAAAGACTTACCCTGCACCGTGATAACACGCACACCACCTGGAACGGACGGCTTCCATGTTAATTGGTGAGGCGATGTGAACGGCCCCTGCCAATCAGTGTACTTCCCTAGGTCATGTTTACCACGCCAGTAGACCTCATCACCCGACGTATCAGTAATAGTCGCTGAAACGTTTGCAATATCTTCACCACCTGTCGCGGTCAAATCCACAGAGACATCCTCATTATTAGACGCCGTGACATCAACATTAGCTCGCCATACAACATTCTGCGTTGTGAACGCCGTCTTAGCTTGGACCTCAATTGTTTGGGGCCCTAATGGCACTGGGTACAATGGATAGCTCAGGAATGCACCTGACTTACGATTCGCAGACCATTCGTTAAATTCACCACCGACGTATTTAAGACGGTATTTAAAATCGAACCCTTCTCTATCCACAACACGAAACACGACTTTAACGCCACCGCCCGTATCGGTTACTGTGTTGTCGGAGAACACCAGCCCTTTTGGCTTAGCCCCAATGATCGCATCATATGTGTAGATAACCGGCTCATCGTCACGCAGCCCAAAAAGCAGATCACCGTCCTTCAGGTTGCCAATATGAGTGAGTTTCTTACGCCGACCAACACTGTCTTTATAAAGCGCGTCTGAAAGGACCTTCTTAGAAAACGTTGCAGGCTTATCCCCCTCATCAGAACCTAAAAGGTAATCGCCATCAGTAAATTCCGCGAGGCCCTGTATCGGGATGCCGTCGTTATCATACTCAGCCATAAATAATTCCTAGTTAAATTTCAGCCGTTGGCTGTTAAATGTTATTTTGTTCCCATTGAATGATAGCCCTTCTTTAGGGCGTCCCACTTTATTCCAGCAAATACGCCTGCTGTTAAAATTTATAGCCCGTCCGTTCCATCGAATAGCCTTACACCTATCCTCGGGAGGTGGATCAACAACAGGATCGAGGGGCCCGCCAGCAGGCGTCTCAGTCCTGCAAGGGGTTGGGGCTCTCGGATCAGCGATCCGCACTACCTTATGATTGGAGATCTTCAACTCATAATAGAGTTTATCAGCCTTATTAACGAGCAATGAGGCTTCTAATTGCCCCCGTTGCAATGGGTAATTAGGGAGTATTTTAACCGCCAAACACGCGATCATTGTGGATATGTAGCCGGGCGGAAGCTGTACCTCAAGCTGCCGGTTTAACTTTAAATTGGAGGCCTGTACATCCGACTTTGGAGTATCTTCACGGGGGTCAGATTTAAGGACATCAACATCAGCTCGCTCAATATCTCCAAACGACTCAACCGCCAAGGGTTCCTTTACAAATAGAGTGATTGAGTCCCAGTGTGAGGCTGTAAAAATCTTCAGCATAGGGTAGCCACTCTGCACCCATATTACTGGGTGAGGGTCAGACGCAGTGGGCCTAGACCAGTAGTTCTCATACGCCCAACCCGTCATGGAGTAATCAAGGACTTTAGCCATAACCGATTTGTAGCCGAGGTTAACATGGGCGTTAGGCTCGATATGGATTGGCCTTGGGTGTGGCCAGTCACCACCCGTACCGTAAGTGTACGAGCTCTTCCCAGGTTTGAGCTTGAGCGTTCGTGGCACCACTGCGTATACCGTCAACTGATTCAACGCCCACTCGTCCATCATTTCACCGAAAAGAGTCAACCCTTCGACATAATCGATTATAGGGATTTCCTCATCAGGAGCGAACACCCCAGCCTGACGGAACGCTCTACCGACAATCCTACCGACAGAGTACTTAGTGAGGTCGACCATTACTTTTTCTTAGTAACTACAGCGGATTTACTTGCGGACTTCCCATCTGGGTCTGCGGCATCAGATGTAGACGACGCCATTAATTCAGGAAGGGTTAAACGCCAACCTTCTTTAATAAGTGTTTTCATTTCACCCTCATTAAACTGCATAATTTCACTACGAGGCTCTCCATCCACCATTTTATGCATCCATCTCTCTATCACTACTGATTCTTTATTAGCCATTTTCCCGTCCTGTCAATTAAAAAGCCCCCTCCGAAGAGGGGGAAAAGGAGATTACTAAGAGTACATTTTAAAACACAAAGGAGGGTTAACCATCTTCACAGCACCCACGATATCAATACGCGAGGTCTCCACCCGGTCATTTATATCGCCATCCATAAACATCGTCATCGAGAGGCCTGTCTCTTTATTTACCTCTGTCGTCATATGGTTGAATGCATCACTATGGCCCAGGTTTACAGGGTAGTAGCGAATAGCGGATTTATGGAATAGCAAGCTGTACGCATAATCCATATTAGCCGCCCCGAAGAAGTTAAGGGGGGCGCCCGCGACAGGGGCTTTATCAACGTTCTGATAGGCCGCTAAAGACACGGCGACTCCTAACGGGTCATTAACAACAGTCGTTCCAGAGTTAATGTCCGTACTTAGCGTTAAAGTAGTGGAGCCAGCAGGAGCGTCCTTAAGTAACGAGAACTGAGCCGGGCGGTTAGTGGTAGCCCGAGTAACGGGGTTAACACTATTAACGCCTTGAATGGTGAAGTTCTGACCTTTAAACAGGTCATTAGCAAGTGAAGCCCCTAACGTCATAATACATGTGTCCGTCAGACCGATGATCTGGTGACTTGCATACGTAATAGACCCAGCAGCGCCGTAGTCACCCACTTTCTGGGTTCCCATGTTAGCGGTCTCAATGACATTAAAACCCGCGACACGGCCACGGTAATCACTGGTAACCGCTTTCTTGGCGATATCCATCTGGTACGTCTGGATCTGGTCGCCGATACCCTCGATAACGTGAGGCTCAACAACCGCTGTTCGCTTGGCTGGAACAGATAGAGTCGTCATCACCGCAGAAGCATGGCGCATCGTATCAACATTAGCTCCACCGGCCGGGGTTCCCACATAATTGGGGGCGAGCTTACCCTCTTCCGCGATAATCAATGCTACGTCAGCAGCCAGCTGATCAATCAATGGATGGATGTATTCATCGACGTACTGGTCAATGTCGGTGGCTTTATCCAGGACATCCAACTCAACCGCAACGTTCTTATCGATGTTGATAACGCTATTAACCTTCTTATCGATTAATGGCTGTTTATGGATGTTAGGACCATCACCTGTAACAACACGGAAAGGGAGGCGGTCATCAAAGTCTTTACCTTTGCGGACACCTGTCCCAACTTCGTGCCACGGCTTCAGAGTGACAGCCTTAATGAACCCTAGATTATTTTTAAAACGGATCAAAGACTTTTTGCACACGTATTGTGTCTTTGCTGTAAATATATTGCTTGGCATGGTATCGCCCTCGCTAGTGGATTTTAAATTAACTACCCTAGCTAGTAACGACCAGCAAATCGGAACAGACCGTAACGCGGCCTAATCGAGTGCTACCGTGACGCTTTCTTTTCCAACGCGGTGATACGCTCCTCCAGTATCCCCGCTTCCTTAATCCTTGCTTGGAGTGCCAACGCGTTTAGTACTGTTGTTGCATCATCCAATGTTATCTCTCCTTTTGTTAGGCCTAGTATAACATTATTGCCTTTTTCCGAAAGGGAATCCCCCTCCACAACAGGCATAGGATAGGCCTCCAGGTCTCTTGGTTTCATTGAGGGGATTAATCGATCGATGCAGATCTTCATTGATGGTGCGTCGCCACCCAGCGCCAGTTCAACGGCCTTAGCCACTAGAGCTGGCGCATGGGGCAGCATTAAAGCTCTCATCTCCGTGGCGGTGCATTTCCCTCGAGCTCTTCCTCCTGGGTTCCCACTTTCCCCTTTTTTCCACACCATAGCTTTTACCTATTGATATTATTCATCCTAATTGTATAAACAATCGTGCAATTTGCAACGTTTACTCATTAACAGACCTCCCAATCATCCGCGAGCATCTCTGATTGTGCAGGGCACCAACCCTCACACAAAGCTCCGTCAGTAGTGTTTTGGCGAATAAAGGGCCCCGAACCGGGAGCCCCCTCAACCAGCCATAAATACCTAGAAGGATCGGGCCAACTGACTCTGCGCACACCCTTTCCCTCTATCACACATTGTAAAGCCCATGGGAAGCTGCCGGTGGGAACTATTGTATACGCCCCCAGAGGGGCCGATATATCTACCTCATCGTCTTTCATTAGTAATACTCCTTAGTAACACCACAAAACGCCTAATCACTATGTTATACCCCCTCATCAGTAAGGGGGCTCATCATAAAAATGTAAACGACACCTTCCACCAACTCGACATCAGGCTCATCACCGACATACTCAATCAGCGCATACGCTCTTCTGATGGTCTGTTCGAGCTTCGCGATGCGGTGCTTCAAGCTCACGACTTAGTAAACGTTCGGTATTCCACTTGCACGGATGTAAACCCTACATTAACAAAACGGACCTTCTCCCCAGGGATTAAGTGAATGGGAATAATAGCTCCATCGGGCCCCTCTTTATCGATCATTGCGTCGTCGATAGGCTCCGTCAGCCCCTTCCAGCCTTTCGCTGTCATAACTTGCAGCAATATTTGGCCTGAACCGGACCTATCAAACACGCAGACATGGCCATCGGTGCCTGCGGGGTAGGTTGGGGTTTTTGTGACAACTGCATTAAGTTCCATAATTATTCCTCAATCAAATGGGTCATAGCCTTTAGCGTTTTCAACGGCCTCTAGCTCCTCGAACGTCATTTCAAACTTCGACTTTCCTGTTTTAGCGGGTTTCCCTTGAATCGTTTTTAATGGCGGGGGAGCAGTAGAAACCTTATTGGGGGTGGCCTTAATACCGTTAACCTTATACGTAGAGGATGCGACGTACCGCTGCCGAGGGTTCATCCCCGCTAATTTCACCTGGAAATCAAAATCCTTGGCAATATTGTAAGCAGTCTCAACGGGGTTAGCGCTTTCAGCCGCCCCAATAACAACCTCATCAGGAAAATATTTAGCGTCACTAATAGCGGCCTCCCAGTCATTAGGGATTCGCTCGGCGATACTGGCAGCATCGTAGATGCTATCCCTCGCTGCCTGAGTTCTGAACATCTGGGCTTCTTGCTCGGGGGAGAGTTGTGGAGACTCTTGCTGAGGCTGCCCCTGCTGTGCTGCTTGAGCATTCCTATTGATTAGATCTTCAGGAGATGGGCCACCCGCAGCGAACCGCGCGATATCCTCATTAGTCCATTCATAATCATCGGGAAGACCTTGCGGCTGCTCTTGCTGGGGTGGTTGAGCTTGTTGAGCCTGCTGGGACTGGAGCTGGCGAACTGTCGCGTCAAGCTCTTGTATCCTCTCTGCTTGGGTTCTTATCCTGCGAGCGGCGCGGCTTTCCTGTTGTGGTTCTGGCTCTGTTTTTGGCTGGCTCTCATCGTCCGGAGACACCTCCTTCGGCTCACCATCAACACCCTCATCATCCTTTGGCTCCTGCTTCGGCTCATCTTCTAACCTCTGAAGTTCTTCTTCATCTGTTAAAACTTTAGCGGGGACTTCTTCAAGTACCTCAGCCTCTTCAATCGTGTCATTACCACCCTCAGGGCTTTCGATATTAGGCTCAGGCTCAGACCCAGGCGCTTTCCATGTTATCTCTTCATCTGCGGTAAAATCATTCGTTCCCATTATTATCTCCTACGTTATTGGCTATCAAATCTGCTTGAGCATTACGCTCGACCATCTGCCGCACGGCTGAAGCTTGGGCGTCATCGATCATCTTCTCATCATCGCGCTGCATCTTCTGCGCCTCAGCCTGAAGCGCCCCCTCTGCGGCTTGAGCTTTATGCCCCTCCGCCTCCGCTTTAGCTTGGGCAACCTGAAGTGCTAATTCTTTTTCCTGGACTCTTAACCGTGCGATAAGCGTATCGGCCTTGGCTTTGCTGATCTTAGCCTCTGACTCGGCCTCCGCCTCTTGCAACTGGTTGATCGTCTCGTCCATCTGCATGATTGTTTCTTGCATTTGCTGGACTTGAGGGTTCTGAACCCCCATTTCTTGCATAACTTGATCACGTTCAGCATTCTTTTTAAGCCGCTCCTGTATCTCATCAATGCTCAAAGCATCATCAGGCACTAACGCTTCGACCCGGTTCCTTAGCCCGTCTGCCATTGGGCTATCGCTGTACTGAGCCCATAAATCGATAGTCCGACGCTTTAGGTCGGGATCTCCCTCGGTCATCATTCCCAGCTTATCGATAGCCTCTTCTTTCTGGGCTCTATACCCTGGGCCGATAGAAACCCTCAAATCATAACGCCCTATCGCTAAGTTATTGATAATCTTAGTCTCTCCATCATCACCTACGACCGATTGATTCACGACCTTGGTTAATGACTTCCCATTTTTAGACACAATACGTAACATCCTCTCAGTGTCGTAAACTTTAGGAATCGCCTTCAATTCCACTTGGTACAGCCTGGTAATCGCAGCGACCATACTGTCTTTAAAATCCTGGCTGCCTAAATCACCGGACTGTTGGCGCGCTTTAATGGCAGTCCCCGATTTTTCGTTACCCTGTTCACCAATGGTCGCCTCATACCGCCCCACCGACGCCATAATATCCTGACGGGCAAACTCAGCTTGCTGATTCGAACCAACGTCAGGCATTCTAGGTTGGATCAGCTGGGGGGCTGGGTACCCAGAACGGTGCCGCAATAATGCGACGGGGGTATACATATACCCTGTGTAGTCGTTCTCGTACCCCTCAACCGCCTTGTCCTCAGCTTGCCAGGCGTTACGGGGGGCCATAATATTCACTTCAGACTGGATAGTACGGCTTAGATTGAACTCTCGCTGAGGGTCTTGTGAGCTGGAAAAAGCGCCTTCATAATGAACCTGACCATCCAGTGACACGCGGCGACCTAGAACCGGGAATAAAGGGACCGCATCAAACACGGTCTCCTGCTCTTCACCTAGGAAGCTTTCCAGAGTACACAATCGCATGTAGCAGGTAGTCGATTCTACCTCCCGCTGCTTTACTATCTGGCGCCCTTTTAAAACCTCTTCGATATCGCCAGAGTCAGCATACATAGACTCATCATCGTCGAGCAAATAAAGCATTTTCTTGACGGATTTTAGATAGTAATACTCAAAAATAACAGCCTTCCCCGCGCCCTCAAGGCTTTCCATTGAAACGGGATAGGCAGGCTCTACGTCATACTCTTTTCTAAACTCTCGTAAAGGGATTACTTTTGGAATAAACCCATACTCAGGCCTCTTCCCTGGGTCAATTCTTGCTGAATCGTAATCATCCAAAGCCTCAATCCTAAGCACTTGATCGAAACCGTCGTATTCCCATTCACTGCAAATCTTCAGCCATGAAATCCCAGCGACCACGAGCATTGAATAAGCCTTGCGGTATTCATTAGCAGCTTTACTTGACTGTTCTATGCCACGAGCAACGCCCTCAAATATGTCAGAAATGTCCTCATCGCCATCAGAGTCGGTACGCATTACATCAATACCGATCTCCTCTGACCTAAAACTGTTTTTGATTAGGTTCGCATGCTGTTTTAGCTGATTAAATGTCAGGCACACTAAAGAATTGCTTTCACGCTTCGCCCTGACATCAGCGTCCCAACCACCGTCTCCGTACATAAGGTTCACGTCTTCACGGGCTTTCGCGAAAGTCTTATGCCAGTAGGACTCAGCGAACCCCCAACGTTCCTTCATTAGAGCTAGGGCGCTGTCATCCTCACCTGGGGCTAGGGCATTATCATCATCAGTCATAGTTCTCTCATTTTTTGTTGTCCAATTTCCTGGCCAAAAACACTCACATGGAGCGACAAAAGGGCCTCATTAAATGTTTTCCCTCTGCATTTGATAGGGGCCATCCCTGACATAATGATGTAACCATCATATCGAGCGCTATGGCAGCGCGTTATCTTCGCGTCGTAATCACCCACCATGACGGGCTGCACTCTCACTCAGGATGGGACTCAACAACAAGATCACTAATAACAGGGGACGAATCAGAAGGGACTTTCCCCTTAATTAAAATTAACTCGTCGGTTTCCTGTAAATCTAAGTGCAATGTCGCTACGCCACCATCAATTTTAAAAGCCTCGACACTTCCACTAATATCAAACCGTACTTTTACCTTCATATTCGCCTCTGCATTACGTTAATTTTCTTCTCGTTTCCTGTTAAAAGCCATCCCCTAACCTTATCCAAGGTGACAGCCGCCATTCTTAAAGCGTCCGCATAGTGGCTCGTCCAATCATGGACGGGGGCTACGCTCAATATCCGCGTCGATCTATCATATTCATAATGATAGATCTCAATAGCGCTGATCCCTTTAGCCGCCTCTGAGTCGCAATTCTCTTTATTAAACGTAGACTGGGCCAACATTTGACGCGTCAATGATATCCCTTGTTCAATTTTTAAATTAGGAGCAATTATAACACCATACCCCAGCGCAATCACTTGCTGCCTATAGTCTACGCCTTTATTACTAGCGGTCTGATGCTGCGCGTCATGCGGCAATACGCATACCGCAATATCATAATCGCTTTCTCTCAATACACTGACAACGCGATCAGGGTTAGCCGCCTCCCCCACCATCTGGTAGCAATGCAGATGCCGAATTTCTCCCGCAATAATCTGTGAAATCCAAACAACCGTAGAATCTCGACGCCCTATATCGAAAGAAGCGAAACACCTAACGCCAGGGACATGCGGCCAGCGACCGATACGGCCACTCATCAGCGCCTTACTCATCGCCTCGCCATAAACAGAGCCCAGCACAGCGCTTTCAAACGAACACTCATACTCCTGGGCATACAAAGCGCGGCCCAGTGTAAGCCCGTACAAAGCTTCGTACTCGGCCATAATTCCGTCGAGCTGCTTTTGAGGCAACGCTTTAGTTTTAGATATAGGCAGGATAGACGAAAACCATTCATCGCTTTCCTGAGCCATGACAAACTGATGGTACGCATGGTTTTTCCCGCGCGATGACCCCTGGAAGATAGCCCAACCACCACTCTCCTCGAGCATCGGTTTAGTCAGCGCCCACGCCATAGGATCTGAAATAGGCCATTCCGAGAAAACAATTCCGCGAGGGCCTGCCCCCAACAGCGAATCATAAGAGTCCGATCCTTTGAGGCTCCAAATAGCCTCTTGCTTCAAATCAGGCCCACTAGGGACTGTGATTTCCATTCTCTGCTCATTCGTTTTTATACGCAGCGCTGGAGGAAACATCTCATCAATTCTACGAACTCCTGTATGGGAGTTAATAGCCAACCAGATAGACTCTCGGGCTTGAGTTTGCTTAGGCAGCATATGCCAATAGTTGCCTGGGGTTTTGAACGCCTCATTCCGTGTTCTCATTAACGAGACTTCGTCCTTTCCCTGGCGACGATGCCAGATCAACGATACGCGTTTGATGCCGGAGTCCATGGCGCGCCAGAAAGGCGCTTGCCACTTATTAAGCTGGCGATCCAGGACTATTTTTTGACTCATGAATGGCCCTCAAAGACAGCGACGGCAAAAACCATCCCCGCCAAACCTAAGCTTACCAAAACCAGTAAACCACGCTCAACCCATTTAGATGTGCTGCTTGAGGCAGACTCAACAAGCACGAGCCTGTTCTCGTAATCAACATGGGTCCGCTGGCATGACAGCCTTTCGGCCTCGAAACCTGCTACAAGATTATTAAAACGAGCGTTCATCGTCTCCATTTCCTGGCGACTGTTTAACTGCCGCTCTTCGATCAAAATAATCCTACCCAAAGTCTTATTGATCTCGATCATCGTTTTATCTTGGGATTCTTGAGACGCTTTAATATTATGCATCTCGCTCGTTAAATCGTGGTATATCTCTTTGATTTTTTTAACATCCTCGATAAGTGTGTCATCTTCATGGTTATGATTCATCAGCGGTCCTTTATTTGTTTAGTGTCTGTTCCTTTGAATTTATCGAACGATCGCATACCGCCGATACCTAAAATGCCGAGCAGGACTTGCATTGTAAGTGCCGAGTCAATAACAGGGAAAGCACCCTCATACCCCATCACAGACGCGCAAAATCTTAAAAACGGATCGATTATCGACACATAAGCCAGCGCAGCGGCTCCCGTCCATCCGACCATGGGGCGCCACCCAGCGATAAATAAGCTGGGGTGCTCGGCTTCAACCTCGTTAATCCGCATCTGGGAAGTTAATAAATTAACGTGAGCAGAAAGCTCAGCCAAATTACCCTTCTGGCGCAGCTCCTCGAGCCTAAACATCTGTTCGGCTCGCTGCGTAGGATCGGGGAATATCTTTTCTAAAGCGACCCGGCCAAGATCAAAGATCGTTTTTATGGCCAGGACATTCATTTTTTAGTCAACTGGAAGTGGGGCATATCTCGATTGCGAGGGAGCCATAATCCTCCCCACTCAAGAGCAATACCAAGCTGAGACGCAGCCTGCAAGAACGCCGCCGCAACAGAAGTTAAGTGAGCCTCATCCCATGAAGCAGCTCCATCGACATAAGCGTAAACATCAAGGGCCAACCCTAACTGATGACGACTTACGCGAAAAGAGCCATCAGCGCGCGACACGCCTTTAACGAACAACTCATGCTGGCGTTGTGCCGTGCGGACCCCCGCGTCGGCGGGGTGGCCATAATCGACGCGGGTTAGCTTTATAGCAAGATCATCGATAGCGATCAGGCGCTTATCAACGCCATCCCGCCGCTCTAAAGACCTCTTTGAGAGTTTGAAGTCAGACATTAGTTAAAAAGGAACGTCATCATCAAAATCCTCTTCCGGCCTTTTCGGATTATTTTCCGCTGTGGATGGGGTAGAGTGCGAAGGCGAATCCTTTTTACTATCAAGCATTTGCATCTCACTCGCTAAAATATCAGTAGTATATCGATCAGCGCCCGTCGTGTCCTGCCATTTTCGGGTACGGAGCTTCCCCTCGATGTAAATCTTAGACCCTTTTTGAACATACTTTGAGACAATTTCAGCCAGCGGGCCAAAAAACACCACAGTATGCCACTCAGTAGACTCCCTAGCTTCCCCCGTAGTCTTATCCTTCCATTTCTCAGAGGTGGCCATTGAAAGGTTGGTGGCTAGCGCTCCACTCGTCATGCTTCTTGATACTGGATCTTTACCCACGTTCCCTAGCAAAATAACGTTGTTAACGCCTTGCCTACTCATTTCACATCTCCAATATAAACGTTCTTGATATTACCATCACGGATGGCGATGGTTATTTTTTTTGCTTGCTATTTTTTATCTTAAGATCTCTAGCCGCTAAAAGTTCGGCGTCTTTCATGATATCTCCTTGGAGTCGCCTATCCCAATCTCTGTTAAGCGCTTCCTCATAGCCTTTAGTCCTTCTTCTCTAGCGAGCTCCGCGTCATTGAGATAGGAACCGTAAAGCTCTTTAGAAATATGGATCAGGCGAACATTATATATCTGGAGCCGTAAACTCGCTTGGGTTTCATAAATACTAGGTTCACTTATCGATTTTATCTTATTAATAGACTTAATAATTTCGTCGTCCGAGAAAAAGTTCTTCATAATATCTCCTATTGTGTGTTTTTACGCTTGAAATTTAAAGCAAGTTCGCGGGTCATTTTATTATACTCATCGGAAGCTTCAGCGCCGGACCTTCTTACAGCCGCAAGGTACTCATTATACCCAGACATATTATCAAACTTGATAACTTGATTCAGCCTATCTCGCTCGGAATCAGGTAGGCTCTCACGCCGCAGGATATCCCTTTCAATAGCCCTATCCATAATCGTCCGCCTCTCGCGAGACGCCCATAACTGCTGAGCAGTTTTAAAAATATTTTTCATGATATCTCCTTTTTATAAAAATTTTTATTTAACCTCAGCAATCTAGCACGCGGGCAATAAGCAAGAGGGCTATAACCCCCATAAGTACGGCGATAATTCCCCGCGTCACTGCTCCCATGTACGCATCAACAGACGCCGCCACTTGCTCGGCATCGGAATCAGTTAACGTCTGGCTATATTTATTACTCTCGTCAATGTCTTTCATGATATCTCCTTTTTCTTTATTGATAATATTCCAGGCATCCATCGATCAGGGGCGGCCCTCTTCTTTAGTGCCTCAGACAATCTAATCGCCTCATTAGAGAGATTGATAATATCCTCCCTTAAAAACTGTTGCTGCCACTTACTGGCGGATTCACTATAATGGCCGCTCTTATGTGATCTCATGATTTCACCAATCATGCCATCGTAACGGAAATGGAATTTCCGCAAACCTCTCTCGAACCAATCAAGCTCAGGGAGTTCAATCATTTGCCTTCTCCATTGATAAAACCTCAAAAAGCGCGTCAGCGCGGGTAGCCTTAGCCTGAGCCTCTTCCTGGGGGAACACCAACCGTTTAACTAAAGAGGAAATAGGGATATCAGTTTCCATCGATCGTTTTTTTAGCTCGGTGTGAACCTTCTCAAGAACTATTATCTGCTTAAATCCGTTACGTGCCATTAGTGTTCTCCTTTTCTTGAATGGTAAGAATCGTATTCCCGGTTGCGGTTGCGAACCTGCACTAACAACATAGCAATCGCTAGTTTTACGGAAATATTCGTGTTAGAACACATCCTCTTTATCTCCGCGAGTAGATCCTGTGCATCAACGCTTTCTTTGTTAGGCTGGAAAGAGTCCCGGCGATCCATCAGTAATCGGTGTACCATCACCCCTATAGAGACGTGACAGTTATCAGCCATCTTTTTCAACTCGGCGTGATCTCTGCCAGTGACCCTAATCATTTTTGGGTCGCTCATAATGCCCCCTTAGCCTTACGACTCTTGTACAAACTCACTAAAGCCATTGCCTGGTCAGTAAAGCTAGTATCCCTAAAATTAATCATCTCCTCATCATCAGAGCCGACCAATTCCTCATTTGGCAACATTTCCAAATCAACCCTAGCGTCTCGCTCAATACTTTCAAGATAGCTAGCCAGCACATGGTGAATGATTATTGTAGGAGGTAAAGCGGCGTCGATAGATAGCTTCTTTATCTGGTTATGGTCTTCGCGGAGTATCTTAATCTTTTTGTATTTTTTGCTCATGGTATCTCCCTTAATAAATATTAGTTAATACATGTATAGTACACCACACATATAGTTGAGTCACGCATTTATAATTAATTAGTGGCCTAGATCGTCCACTTATGTAGCCGGGGTATTGCAGGCATAAGGATGGGGCAGAAAAAACGAAGCCCCTCATTATCAAAGAGGGGCTTCTAGGAGTACCACATAAGAGGGCTTTAGTAAGTTATGATAGCTTTCTGCCAGGCTCATAATCACAGTCATCTTCGATAACCGCACCAGGAACAAATGTTAATGCCTCAGCAACAACATAGGAGCCATCAGGGTTGCGCTGCTGCGTTGTAACCTGAACAACGCAGCCGCCAGTCACCTCCATTGCTTTCGTGCTCTTCATCCACCCTTCGGCTTCACTAGAAGCTTTACAGAGAAGCTGAAACATATCGCCGTTACCGACAACCTTAATATCAGGCACGTTAACTCGTGCTCCAGAAACTTCAGAATTATGCAGAGTTTTATTCATAGTAAATCACCTTTTGACGAGCGGTTAAGATTAGCACGAAACAATGTAAAATACGTGTATTATCAGCTTGTTAAGTTGTTTTGGTCTGGGTATTTCCTCCCTTGATTGCAGCCCTATAATGTTCTCGTTCTAAAGCGGCAAGTTCACTCGCTCTTCGATCATAATCACTCTGCCTGTAGCTTCTAGTGCTCTGATTTGATCGATTATTCCCTTTCTTTTTCATTTTAGTCTCCAATTAATTATGGGAATCTAAGTATTTAACCAAACCCCCCGGCTCTTCCCCTCTATCAAAAGGACTACTAACTATCAGTCTACCTAAACATATTAGCTAAAGGTTTAAGTGCCTTTGGAGAGGAGAGAAACTAAGTGCTTAAGGACGTTACAGACATAACTATCCTAAAGAACTCAGTAACTCAATTTGAATCAGCTAATAGGAATCGGCGTCATCGTATCGAGGTAATCCAGAATTACGCTGAATTACTAAGGCCACTATGTATCGGGCGTAAACCCTCAATTTAATGCCTGGCCTATACATAGGGTTTGGGGATTTGGGGATTCGCTCCTCCGCATCTCTTGCAAACACCTATGCCGTCGTAGCATTCCTGCTTTCAAATAGCTCTTCTGCGGGTTTCTACACCACCCGAACATTGTTGCCCCGTTAAGGTAGTAACTTGAGTGGTTGATCTTCTAGCTCAGGAGGTTTAATATTCTTCCTGAGCTTGTCACTCAATAGACAAAAGAATACTCTTCCGAGTATCTGGCGTCAAGCCCCCGGAGATCGGGGGCTTTTTATTGAGGCTCAACAATCCAAAAAAACCAAATAAACAGCAAAGTAGGGAGATTGAATAATGACGATACCTAAATTCGCCGCACGAAGAGATAAGAACGAAGCCGAGATTATTAACACTATGGAATTGGCCGGCGCGTCAGTTCTCTCACTATCCTCTAAAGGAGTCCCCGACCTCTTAGTTTATTTTAGGGGTAAGCACTACCTAATAGAGATTAAATCCAGCAAAGGACATCTAACAAAGGATCAGAAGGTGTTTCACGGTAAATGGAAGGGCCCTATCCATATCGTGAGGAGTATTGACGACGCACTGTCAGTATTAAGTGATTCGTTATGAGATACAAAGAAAGCAGAGCCGATAGAGTAAGGCTGGCCCCAGGGCGCTTAGCTATGGCTGGATACGATTGTGAGGTGTTTGACTACGGGCAGCACTTAAAGCTCAGCACCGACGATCTGAAGGTGGATTTCTGGCCGTTTAACGGGCACTGGATATCCGCCACCAACAGCGGCCAAGGGGTAGAGAGCCTTATCGAGCATCTAAATACCCGCAAGAAAAAATAAGCCGCTTATCAATAGAGCTATCCGGCCATAAAAACATTTGATTGGTTTCCTGAGTTTAGGCTTCGTACCATAGGGTCACGTTAAAGGAGATCGATTAAATGAAAATTACTCAAGAAGAAAGGCTAGGTTCCACTCTCAACCCGAGGAATGATCTTAGCGCCTACGTCAGCATTAATGATCTTCGTGACTGCGTTAGTACTGACGATATTCCCGTAAAAAAAATCACGAAGAGACAGGAGATTAAGAAGATTACTAGAAAAAAACTAGATGCCATGATCAATAAGGGCGAGGACATAACCCAGTGCGATGTATCAGGAATTACCGATATGTCACGACTCTTTGCTTTCCGATGGGCGTTCGACCAGGATATTTCCGGCTGGGACGTGAGTAGCGTCACCAATATGGAAGGGATGTTCTATTGGGCTACAGAGTTTGATCAAGACATAAGTGGGTGGGACGTTAGTAACGTTACTAATATGGATAGTATGTTTGTCCATGCGGCATGGTTCAACCAAGATCTTAGACGATGGGATGTCAGAAACGTTACCGAAATGAGTCATATGTTCGTAGGGGCTCATGAATATAACTTCCATCAACCGCTCTCAGGGTGGGAGGTAAATAAAGCCATTCAACTTCGAGACGAAGAATTAAAAACTGAATTGGAAGATCGTTATGAAAAAATGGAGGATTAAAACGGACAATGCCATGCATGCGGCTCAAAGCAGAATGAAAGCCTCACAACAGGAGATTAAAATGGACGACGAAGGATTTACAGAAGAGCAACAGGAAAGGTACGACGATCTCGTTTCAAGCAAAATGGACGAGCTATTTACAGGGCAATACGCGGTGGACGTTCTAATCGGCGAAATTCAACCGGCCATAGTGGTATTGCTGGACAATTTATTCAAAACGCCAGATTCAGATACCTTTATGCTGGCTGCGATAGCCAGGGTTTTAAAGACAATGCTGAAGGACGCGGCCGAACAAGAATGCATTGCAAATGTTGAAGATGGGGGGTTGAATTAATGTATAAATCTGATGCTATCGACAAATACGCGAAAGCCATGTGTGCGGCTCAAAACGAAATGAAAGCCGCAATAAAAGGCTCTGTAAATCCTTTTTTCAAAAACAAATATGCGGATCTAGCTTCTGTTTGGGAAGCTTGCGGAGAGGCGCTGCATAATAATGGTTTCTCAGTCATTCAAAGCCCTACTTTTGAAGAAGGTCGGGTTGGGGTAGACACAATGATTTTGCATGAATCAGGTCAACACGTTCACGGAACATTAACGCTCGCGGTAAAGAAACAGAATGACCCGCAGGCTGATGGGAGCGCTATCACTTACGCCCGTCGCTACGCCCTGGCGGCGATGGTAGGGGTTATCCAAACTGATGATGACGCGGAAGGAGCGGTGCGCAGCCCGAGTGCCAAAGAGGTGGCACCTATCAAGATCATTCTACCCACTCAAGTGATGAAGATAGAGAAACTACTTGCTGAGTCGGGCGGGGGAATAACCGCTTTCTTGCGCTACGCGAAGGTTAAGGAGATTAAGGATATTAAGGCCGCAAATTACAGCGCCATAGAAAAAACCCTACTTAGAAAAATAGCTGCGAATAAGGAGGCTGGCAGTGATAATCCTGAATCATGAGCAAAATACGTCCGAGTGGCTCGCCGCTAGGCTAGGGAAGCCCACCGCTAGCATGGCGTCGTCGATCATAACCAGTAAGGGTGAACGTAGCTCCTCACTAACGAAGTACGCTGAGTACCTAGCTGGGTGCGAGATCGCCCAGATAGATATCAACGCGTGGGAGGGGAATAAGCACACCGATCGCGGTCATGAGATGGAGATTGAGGCTAGAAACGCTTATATTTTTGAGACCGGTATCTCAGTAAACGAGGTTGGATTTTGCTTAACTGATGACGGTCGGATAGGGGCTAGCCCTGACGGGTTATGCGGCGACAAAGGGGGGCTTGAAATAAAATGCTTTTCTAGAAACCATGTAAATAGCCTGCTTTATTACGCAAAACATAAGAAGCCGCCGCCCAGTAGGACGCCCCAAATACAGATGCAAATGTTAGTTTGTGAATTGGATTGGGTGGATTTGTTTCTTTACCATCCCGACCTACCCACAAAAATAATAAGGGTAGAAAGGGACGATCTAATCCAGACAGCCTTAATTCTTAACATCAACGATCTGCTAGATAAAAAAGCAGAATATGTAGAACTATTAAAGGAGATTTAAAGTGGAACACGAAGATTTTTTTACCAAAATAAAGACGGTATTTACTAACGAGACAGAAAACGTGCTGCTAATTGCCCTCGGCATTCTCGCTATATTATTCGTCACAGTGTCGATGTGACCAACAGGAGATTAAAATGGAAAGAGCTACTTACTTTATTGTCGGGATAAGATCGGCAGCGCAAGTAATCAGGAAAGAAATTGAACGCGGTCGAGAGATGCCGTTCCTAATGAGCATCTTTGATAAAAAAGGTAAACGAAGCCTGGCTCAGAATTCACTATTGCACCGATGGATCTCTGAGGCGGCTGCCTCAAAAAGATGTTCGCCAGAAGAGGAAAAGGGATATGTTAAATTACTATTTGGGGTGCCTATTCTTCGCGCAGATCCAGAATTCAATGAGTTCTATTTACTAACTAAGATCGGCGATCTAATCTACGAAGACGCTATTAAAGCGATGAGATTTATTAGGGTAACATCAACAATGAGCACTAAAGAGCTTAGCGAGCTGCTCGACGCGTACGAAAGAGAGTGCCTAGAAAACGGTATCAACCTATCGAGGAACATAGCTAATGATGAATAAAACGTTAAACACCGACTTCAAAAACCGCCCAGAGGAGTATCTCATGTCAACGAGATCGCACAAGGTATTGCTTGCTATTACGATATTCTTTTTATTATGGGCTGGGGGCGTTTTCTCAGCCGCCTATAACTTACTGTGATTAACCTGAAGGGAAACCTTATAGCTCTCTTTTGGGTGGTCATCTTATTTATGATGGTCACCTGGGTTGAGGAGGCCACAAACCATTTAATGGGGATAAGCGACGAGAAAATTACGATGGTAATGGTGCTGTCTTGGTTTGCGTGGCTCGCCTATATCACTAGAAATAAAGGAGATTAAAATGCCAAAATTTATGAGGAAACCTGTCATTATTGAAGCTATGCTTTTTTCTGAGGAGGAGAAAGACCGGGTTTTCAATTTCATAACATGCACTGCTGAGCCAAGGGAAGACCACAAAGGGAATCCGATCATCCTTATCTCTACGTTAGATGGGGTAATGAAAGTGGAAGTAGGGAGCTGGGTGATTAAAGGGGTTAAAGGTGAATTCTACCCCTGCAAACCCGACATATTTGCGATGACGTACGAATCAGCCGATATTAAAGATGACGCCTAGAGAACACGCAAAGGAGGCGCTCCCTAAACTTCGGGGAAGATGGAAGGCTAGGGAGTATTACCTTTGGTGTAATAACGTGACGGCGGTGCCTTACGTTAAAGCCAGGATAAACTTGGTTCCTAGTGAGTTCCTTAAGGAAGTCACTAGGATGTTGAACGACAATTACCGTCTCAGGCTTTCAAGGGAAAGGGATAACCCTAACGTATTTTAATACCCGGTTAAGGTCATTAGAGCCCCATTTATCGATATGGGCAGAGAGGGGTCGGCAGAGGATAAATCACCCGAGAAAGTAAGGCTAGCCCCGCTCAAATAGATCCGGTACGAAGGCGCTAGCCCCGTTAAATCACCCGAGAAAGTAAGATCATTCCCGTTCATTAATGCTAGGTACGAAGGCGCTAGCCCCGTTAAATCACCCGAGAGAGTAAGATCATTCCCGTATATTAATATCGAGTAAGAAGAAGATAGCCCCGTTAAATCACCCGAGAAAGTAAGACTAGC